>Ga0315298_1002141_pt1 | contig 34344 bp, 30 predicted proteins | sample WHS_1_MG_FD_203077 | JGI IMG/M metagenome (GOLD analysis project Ga0315298, IMG submission 203077) | Extremophilic microbial mat communities from Washburn Hot Springs, YNP, Wyoming, USA - WHS_1_MG | ecosystem: Environmental > Aquatic > Thermal springs > Hot (42-90C) | place: USA: Wyoming...
ATCCCACCCTCTCCCGTCAAGTGGGAGGGTTAAATGTAGAACTTTCATTCTATCTCGCCCTCATCCCACCCTCTCCCGTCAAGTGGGAGGGTTAAATGTAGAACTTTCATTCTATCTCGCCCTCATCTCACCCTCTCCCGTCAAGTGGGAGGGTTAAATGTAGAACTTTCATTCTATCTCGCCCTCATCCCACCCTCTCCCGTCAAGGGAGAGGGCTAAATGTAGAACTTTCATTCTATCTCGCCCTCATCCCACCCTCTCCCGTCAAGTGGGAGGGCTAAATGTAGAACTTTCATTCTATCTCGCCCTCATCCCACCCTCTCCCGTCAAGGGGGAGGGTTAAATGTAGAACTTTCATTCTATCTCGCCCTCATCCCACCCTCTCCCGTCAAGGGAGAGGGTTATAGGAAAAATTCTCATCTCCCAGGAGCACAATCAACAGGTTCTATATTCCAGCCTCCCACCTTGATCACCGGCTCCTTTGTCTCAAGGTCAGATTGAGCAAAGGATACCAGAACCAATTTTTCTTCTCCTGGAAGAAGAGAGAAATAATTGTCGCTCCAATAAGAAGGCGCAACCTGGAGACCATCTTTGCCCTTGAGCAATTCCATTTTGATGAAAAAAGCCAGATGATTGGTCGGATTTTTTACGGACACAAGAATCGCCTGGTCTGAACCCGAATTTTTATTTTGACACGAGAGGCTAAGCTTCACTGGAGGCAGTTTTCTCAAATCCGAATGGTCAAAGAAAGACCCTTTTGAGAGCGCAACCGCGCCAAAATATCTTCTCGCGGGCTTTTCCGGCGTTGTTGAGAGCCAGTAGAAGTTATCTGTAACTAGCTTGCCATCTCCATCATAAAGCTTAAGCGCCAAAAAGAATGATTTGCTCAAGCCCTGTGGCATAGTCATTTTGAACAATTCTGTCTTGCCGTCTGGCGCAACATCCGCGATTTCAGTTTTTGAAAATTTTTCCGTAAGGTCATAATTATAAATTTTTACATCAGCCTTCAGACCTTTGAACTCCCTGTAATAGCTGTTGACAATATAAATGGAATTATCGTCATAGGAATACTGGATATGCAAAGGCTCGCAGGCTTTTTTTGCGCCAAAGTATGCTCCGGTTGGGAGTAGATACCAGTCCACATATTGCCATGTTAAAGCCGCGGGCCATGATGCGTCATATTTCCAGGTTGTGATGCCAGTGGCAGAGTATTTATTCCGGGCATACGCCTCAAACATCCCTCGCGCGCTCTCATAATTGTTCGCAGTAATAATCCACCAGAAATCATCAAAATTTTTCGGCTCCCCATATCTTCTGTAAATAGCCTTTCTCAAATAGTTAAAGTATTCCGCGCCCTGAATTACTGTATGAAGAGAAAAAGCCTCTGACCATTGAGGCCAGAGCTGGTCATCTGGAAGCATCCGCTTAATGCTCTCCTTATCCGCAATGACACCGCCAATGCCCCCGGATTGAGCAAATCCCCACGCGCCATCCTTCTTGTGAGTGTAATAATGCGCAGGACCAGCGTAAGTCCATAGCTCCAAAGTACCGGTTCTTGTGCCACCGGTTTCAAAACGGTCCTTAACATTGAACGCGCCTGAATGAGGCTGATATGTCCGGTCTGGAATATATTTTGCTATCAGTTCTCTGTATGCGGCGTCAAGCGTCTGTGTAGGAAAGGTCTCGTCGTGTCCAAGAAAATGCACAAGACTTGGATGATTGCGTATTCTTAAGATCATATCTTCTACGCAAGACACTGCGAGCTTCTCATCCGGAATGTTCCTTCCAAAAATCTGCTGTGTGACCATTATTCCATATTTATCGCATAGAGAATAAAATTCTTCTGTCTCCCGTATGGAAAATCCCTCGGAACGGAGCATATTGAATCCAGCTTCCTTTGCGTAACGCACCAGAGCCTCGTATCTTTTTGGCGTGAGCCTGAGAAGCATATCTGAGGTCATCCATGCTCCGCCCCTGATCAAGATGTTTTTGCCATTGACCTTAAAAGTTCTCCAGCCTTCATCATTTATATAACTTGTTATCTCACGGATTCCAAAGGTCACTTTCTCATCATCTGATATTTTTCCGTCAACCCTGACCTCCATCTTCAAATCATATAATTCCTGCGGACCCACTGGGCTGGGCCACCAGACCCGGGGATTCTTTATATTCAGTTGCTTAAACTGCTCAGGCTTGAACCAAACGGTCTTAACCTCTCTGGGAGCAAGTTTCACAGCCTGCTTAAAATTTATATTTTCAATCGTGCCAGTAAGCTCTCCGCTCACCTCTTTGTCAGTCCTGTTGACCAGGTCAGCAGAAATCGTGAGATGAGCCTCGTTGAGCTGAGGAATTTCCAGTTTGGTCTGAACATACGGGTTCTTTATCGCAATCGCTCCAGTCGCTGTTATATACACATCCTGCCAGATACCAACATTCGCATCAGGCGGATATGGATTATGGTCATCCCATCCGGTTGTCGCCTCTAATTGCTTGGTTATATACCTTTTCTGCGGTAGTTTCCCAGGCGCTATGGTCTCAATTGCAAGGTAATTCAGCTCCCGGAATTTCACCAGGTCTGTAATGTCAAACTCAAACCTTCTAAACATCCCGATCACATCCTTTTCATCCCCTATTTTTTTGCCATTTAGCCATACATTCGCCTTGTAATTGATCCCGTCAAGATGAAGAATCAGATTTTTCCCTTGATAACTCTCTGGAACCGCAAACTCAGTCCTATACCACCAGCTTGGATAAAACGGGCTATCCTCTGGCATTGCCAGCCATCTTCCTGAAACATAGCCCGGAATTTTGGTCAGGTTAACACCGTAATACGGGTCAGGATATACCTTGTTCTCAACTAAAACCGCAAGCACAGTCGCAGGAACAGATGCAGGATACCAGACCTTGAGATTCACTCCAGGACCAGATAGCTTTGCTCCGCCTTCCTTAATCTCCTGAATCTCCTTCTCAGATTGAACCCGCCAGTTGTCCCTTAAATAAGTTATTTCCCTTGACCAGGAATTTTGAGAAGCCAATCCTGTAAGAAAAACCAGAGCCACTAGTTTCAAAAATCCTCTCATTGCGTTCCTCCTTATAATAATTTTCCTCATTATAAATAAGCTCCTGTTCAAAAGTCAATGATGTCCAGCGTGTTTTATTTGGCAAATAAAAAATTTCAGATATTATCAAAATATAGCTTTAGGAGGTTTTGAGGATGAGAATCAAACGCTGTTTCTTAAGCCTTACAATAGTTCTAATTGGAGGAATGCCTCTCTGGTTTTCCTCCTGCAAAAAACCAGAAGGAGGACAGGGAGAGCATATGGAACAGACTTTATTAAACAAACCAGTGGAGCAATTGACCCCAGATGATATGAAAAAGATGATTGCAGTGATTGAGACCAATTTCGGTACTATCAGGTTCAAATTTTTTCCGGATAAAGCGCCAAACCATTGTCGGAATTTCATCAGCCTTGCAAGGAAAGGCTTTTACAACAATCTGATTTTTCACCGGGTAATCAAAGGATTTGTGATACAGGGCGGAGACCCAAACGGTGATGGCACAGGCGGTCCCGGCTATACAATCAATGCGGAATTCAATGACCTTCCTCATCTCAAGGGCACTGTTTCAATGGCACGCGGCCAGGACCCGAATAGCGCTGGTTCACAATTTTTTATCTGTCTTGACCGGCAAACTTTTCTTGACCGCCAGTACACGGTTTTTGGCCAGGTGATTTCTGGTCAGGAGGTTGTTGACAGGATTGGCTCGCTCCCAACCGGTCCCAATGACCGACCGCTCCAGGATGCGGTGATGAAAAAGGTGTATATAGAGATTGCCCAATAAAGTTAGAATCGTGAGGAATGAGAGGTATGAATTGAAATCTCTGCGCCTCAGCGGATAATAAAATTTTTAGACCCAATTTGATTTGATCTCATCCATTAGCTTCACATCTTTATCAATGACGCTGATCTTATCAGCCTCTGCCTGTCCCAGCCCAAGCTCCGCGGCATAATAAATCTGAGGTTGGTCCCAGACACTCTTGTTCACATAAGGCAGAGCAACCTTATTCTCCGCACCGTATCGCTTCAAAACCGCAAGCGCAACCGAATCGCACGCAACCCTGTCTTTAGAAGCCAAAATAACATTTGCATTGCACCATATACTTGACTTCTCCTATTTCAGGCGTTTCAGACGGCGGTAGGTCAACTCCAGATTATAGCGAGCTTGGGTGTCAAAAGGATTTTTTTCCAGCGCCTTCAGATACCATTTTATCGCGGACTCATCGTCGCCTAGCTTGTTATAGAGCAAGCCGAGATTGAAATAAGGAACGCTGTAATTTTTTCCGCCTAACTCCACAGCGGCAAGAAATTCCTTTTCCGCCTGGTTCATCTCGCCGGATTTGAAATAGCAAATTCCCAAGGCGTTATGCGCATCCGCCAAATCTGGATTCAACTCAAGCGCTTTCTGGCAAACCCGAATTGCGGTTGGGCATTTGTCATCCTCTGCCAGGGCGGAGCAATAATTGTTCCATGCTCGCGGAAGAAGTGGCGCCTTTTTTACTGAATCTCTCCACAGGCTTTGTCTGCTTGTCCAGACCATATTCCTTTGATAACTGAACCAAGCAAAAAAAGCTGTGAGCAAAATTAGCCAAGCCACTGCCAGGCGGATTTTTCCCGGGCGAAAAATCAAAAGCGCCACTGCAACTGCAACTATGCTGAGCAAAGCCAGATAAAGCCTATGCTCATTAGCAAGGTCTATGGGCAAAGGCATTGCCTCTACCGCGAGCTGACCCAGATACCAGAGCAGTGCAAAAGAAAAGAGCCTCCATTTGCGCGCCTGAAAGAGCGCAAGCAGAATAAAAATCAGCATAATTGCCCAGGCGAGTATAGCTATTGCTATCTCAAAAGCTGAGATGGAAAAGATAAAATAATGCTCCAGGCTTAAGAACTGTGGGAAGGGGAAGATGATGAGGAACGGATACCAGAGAAGAATCAGTGGCTCAAACAGGATTCTCTGGCTGAGAGAAAGACTTTGTAAGGATACATCAGCCCCGAGTTTGGAAATCAATCCGGGGCGAAAGAGTAAGAATGCGGTCAAGACATAGAAAAACGCAAGCGCTGAAATCGTTTTCCAGTTTTTCTTAAGCCACGCGTTTGGCAAATTCTGGTAAAAATAAAGGTCAAATAAAAAAATCAACAAAGGCAGGGTTAAGGCGGTTTCCTTGCTCAAAATCGCGAGCAGGCATAAGAGCGCAGAGAGGATAAAAAATAGCCAGCGTGTCTGGTTTCTGGCTTTGTCTTTGCTGAGCATAAAAAAATAGAAAGCCCAGATGGAAAAAGCTCCTGCAAATGAGGAATGACGCTGGACAATGTAAGTGATTGCTTGAGTGTTGAGCGGATGAGCGAGCCAGAGTAAGGATATGAGCCAGCTTGCGAGCTTTGAAAGGCGATAATCATATCCCAGTTTGCGGAAAAATTTAGCGAGCGCAAGCCGGAGTCCGAATGCGGTAAAAATTAAAAAGCAAAAGTTGACCAGATGATAGCCGAACGGATTAAGCTGATTGAAATAAAAATTCAGCGCCAGGCTTAAATTGGTGAGCGGTCTATTGTGCTTAAAGTCCTGAAACGCGGAAGTGAAGAGTGATGATGGGCTCAAATCAGGGATGCGTATATAATGATTATTCACAATGGCTTCCAGGTCGTCAAAATGAAAAGGAGCATTAAAGCTGGGCAGATATATCAGGATAGCGATTCCGAGCATAAGAATCGCAATGCTTAAATCAAACCATTTATTATTACTCAGTGCGGAAATAGGTTCGTGCTCTGGCATTAACTACATTTTACGGCAATTTTGCCTGAAGGCTAAGCGAGAGAATCTGGAAAGGTTCTATCTTGATCTCTCCTCCAGAGATGGGCAGTTTATGGCTCTGAAAATCTTGCTCCTGATAGCTGGCTCCGAGCCGGACCTCGGAGGTTAGCTCATAAACAACGCCGAATAAATTTAGATTCTGTTTGTCATCATCAAACCTTTCGCTTGGGTCAAACAGGTCATAGCGATAAATAATATGAAGGGATTTTATGGGCTGAAAATCAGCTGACAGGCAAAAGCCATAATAGTTTATATACTTATCCTCAACTAATGCCCTTCCTGCCAGCGCCAGATATTGTTCCATACCATCAGGCCATCTACCAAGAATATAAGCCTCTCCTGCTGGAATCCATCCTCTACCGCTGAAATACTCGCCACCGAGATTAAAATAAGGAATGGTCAAGCCAAGACCGTATTGCCATAGCTCCTGATATCCCTCTTTTTCCTTCTCGCCGTTTAATGTATATCCGATGATGCTGGAAGCAGAAAATTTTTCCAGACTCAACCGCGCAGTCCAGAAAGCAAGATACTGATCAAAATCATCGTCATCCAGATACCCGCCGTTGAAAAAACCTCCGCCAAGTCCTGTCTCAAATTGAGACAACCTCACGCCAGCCCCGAGACTTACGCCCAGCTGACTTCTTGAAACCAAACCCAGATATTCCTGCATTGGATACTCAAACATATCCCACTGCCAGAAATTATTGCGAGTCCATTCCAGACCCGGGGTTTGAAAATAACCGAACTTAAACTCATAGTATAGGCTATCAGGATTGCTTAATTGAAAATAAGCGCGGTCTAAAAGAACCTCTCTTCCCTCCTCATCGGTCTCCCCGATCCTGATTGCGACTTCTGCAAGCGCGTTTTCCGAAATATCTTTATGGTATCCAACCAGCATCCTTCGCACATCAAATTTATTAAATCCAGCTGAGCCATCTATCTCCCAGAGAAACGGGTCAGGTGGGACTGGTGTATAAACAATTTCATATTTGCCCTCTGGATTCAGATAAGCGCGATAGTCCGCAATCAGCTCCCCAAAAATTTGAGCCCTAGCGCTTAAACCCGAAGCTATCCCCGAAAGCAAAATTGCCAAAAGAAAAATTTTCTTTACTGCTTTTCCCATTTTGCCTTTTTCTCCAGTGGTTTTCCCCCAGTCAACTGATACGCCTTGTCTATTGCAAGAATGAGCCCGGGCGCATCGTTCTTGATCCAATAATCGTATTTTTCTCCGGGATTTGCGATCCAAAACTCCTTAAAGGTTCGGAAGCCTTTATCAGCGAGATTGCTCCCAACTGTGCTGACCTCAATTGTGAATGATGGAATGCCCAGCGCAAGATAATTGTAATCGTCCGGGTCCCCAAGAGTCGGATACCAAGAATAGGATTGCTGAATTTTGTATTTATAACTTTGTTGACCAGCCTGAAACGCTTTTCCGATTTCTATAAAAAGCTCTTGGTCAGGCGCAGGGGTTTTGGTATGAGTATAAGGATAAAGGAATTTGCCAGCAACGCTGTGAAGATTGAACACTACAAAATAGTTCCCGCTTTTAACCAGCTCTGCCATTGCACTGCTCTCAGGCTCGGATAATTCTGATGGTCCCATATAATAGTTAGACCTGGGTCTCCGGTTCCCTGCAAGCGGATGAAGACTTTTGGCTCCGGGAACAACCGGGAAATTCCGATTCAAGTCAACGCCATTTGCGTTTTTCCTCATCCCCTTTTCGCCACCTTTGCCATTAGTCTCATAAACACGATTATAGCCGTCCGGGTTCTGAACCGGGATTAAATCAATCTCTATCTGAGTTAGCAATTCTTTAACAGCAGGGGCTGTCTCGCTTTTTTGGATCAGCTCCCGCGCAGTTTCCATTCCAACTGCAACTCCAATGAACTCCTCAGCGTGAATTCCACCAGCGATCAAGGCTTTGGGCTTAGACGGGCTTTTCGCAAATCCAAACCTGAGCAGATAAATCGGTCTGCCCTCCACGCTCTTTCCAAGCTCTTCCAGGCTAACCAGCTCCGGATGGTTTTTGGCAAACGAATTAACCTCCTCATAAAGCTCTTCAAGAGAGGGATAAGGAGATAGAGGATGGTCTTTCTCAGCAAGAGCCTGACCTGAGACAAAAATAAAAATACTTAAACAAACAGCAATTAAAAATTTTCTTCTTTTCATTTTTTCCTTTTTTCCTTTTTCCCCTTTTTCTCTTCCGGCTTTGGCTCATCTGGCTCTTTCGGTTTCAACATCTGCCGGATAAAGAGCGCAAGCGCTGGGATAAAAAGCAAAATACTTATGAACTGGCTTGTTGATATTTTATCCGAGAGAACAAATCCTCTCTCAAGATCTCCACGCAGGAATTCTATGGAGAACCTGACAATCGCATAAAGCATAATCACAAGAAGGACTGTTATTCCGCGTTTTTTAGACTTGCGAAAAACCGCATAGCTGATCAGGGCTATGATAAAATCAGCAATGGATTCATAAACAGGTGCAGGATGAACCGGGATTCCAGCCATTGGGTGATGAAGCGGATGGTCTGGATAAACAATTGCCCAGGGAAGATTGGTTGGCTTGCCATAACAGCATCCTGCCATCAGGCATCCCCATCTGCCAATTCCAAGCCCCACCATTGCAGGGCTTGCAATTGTATCAGCCAGCCGGGCGTAATTTACCCCGTATTTCTTTGCATAAAAATATGCAAAAGCAAGAACCGCAATCACTCCGCCATACCAGACCAAGCCTCCCCTTATGCATCCAACAACATCTTTAACATTGTTCGCCAGATTCTTGATGTCCACAATTAGATAAAGCGCCTTCGCGCCCAGAATACCCATTACCATAATCCAGAAGAAAAAATTAGAATAGAACTCAACATCCTGATTGGTTATCTTTGCAAGATGAAGTAGATAAAAATAAGCGGTTATAAACGCTAATGCCATCAATAAACCGTAAGTGTAAAAAGTTAAACTGCCGAGCTTAAATAAAATTGGATGCATTTTATTTTACCTCTTGGCAAATTATACCCCTGATTGATAATTTTTCAAATTATCCAGAATCCGCTGATGAATTCATCTGCATGCAATCAGGCACAGGTTAATTTTCCAGAATTTTATTGACCCGTTCAATGGACTTTGCTTTGCCGGTTCCAGAATCAATATCCAGAACAACTGCATTGATAAGCACAGAACCGGATGCAACCTCAAATCTGTGGGGAATTCCTGTTATGAACCGCTCCAATGCCTGCTCTGCTTTAACTCCGAGAACAGAATCTAAGGGACCACACATCCCAGCGTCCGTGATATAAGCTGTTCCTTTGGGAAGAATCCGCTCGTCCGCTGTCTGGATATGGGTATGAGTTCCAATCAGTGCTGATACCCTTCCATCAAGATACCATCCCATTGCCACCTTTTCTGATGTTGCCTCAGCGTGGAAATCCACCAAAATGATTTTGATTTCTTTTGGAATCCCCTCTAGCAGATGGTCAATTGTCAGAAAAGGGTTTTCAGAGGGGTCCATAAAAACTCTTCCCTGAAGATTTATCACAGCGACAGGGATGTCTTTTGCTTTGAGCAAAAGGATTCCGCTCCCAGGGGCTTTTTCTGAATAATTAGCTGGACGAACCAGACGGTCTAGTTGATTGACAATGCCAGGAAGCTCTTTTTTGTCCCAGATATGATTTCCAGAGGTCATAAAATCAATTCCCATTTCCAGAAGTTGGCTATAAATTTCTCCGGTCAAGCCAAAGCCTCCAGCCGCATTCTCTACATTAGCTCCAACCAGCTCTATCTCGTATCTTCCCACAAGCTCAGCCAGAACCCTGCTTACACCCTTTCTGCCCGGCTTGCCTTCAATGTCTCCGAAAAATAAAATTCGCAATTCAAGTTCCTTTCAACTCATTTGGCAAATTCCACAGCCCTAGTCTCGCGGATCACAACCACTTTAATCTGACCCGGATACGCTAGGTCTGTTTCCACCTTCTTGGCAATATCCTTGGCAAGAATCATTGCTCCCTCGTCAGTGACCTTATCAGCTTCTACCATAATCCTGAGCTCCCTTCCAGCCTGAATCGCATAGCTCTTGCTTATCCCGCTAAAGCTCATTGCCAGCTTCTCCATATCCTGAAGACGCTTGATATAAGTCTGAAGCATCTCGCGCCTTGCGCCAGGACGCGCACCGCTTAAAGCGTCCGCGGCCTGAACGATGTTAGCAAGGATTGTAGGAGGGCTGTCATCATGATGACTTAAAATAGCTGTAAGAATCTGGGGACTCTCTCCGTATTTTTTGGCAAGCTCCCCTCCTACCTGCGCGTGTGGTCCCTCAACCTCGTGGTCAACCGCCTTGCCTATATCGTGGAGTAATCCCGCTCTTCTCGCACGCCTTACATTCTGGTCAAGCTCCCCTGCAATGATCCCGGAGATGAACGCTACTTCCAGTGAATGCTGATACTGGTTCTGACCGTAGCTGGTCCGATACTTGAGCCTGCCAATCAGCTTAATCAGCTCCGGGTTCATCCCGTGCGCCCCAATATCAAACACCGCACGCTCTCCAGCCTCACGGATAGCATCCTCAACCTCCTTCTCTGCCTTCTTTACCATCTCCTCTATACGCGCCGGATGAATCCGTCCATCAGAGATCAAGCGCTCAAGCGCAATCCGCGCAACCTCCCGCCGAACCGGATTGAAGCTGGAAATAACAACCGCCTCCGGAGTATCATCCACAATCAAGTCCACCCCGGTCGCAGATTCCAGAGCCCGGATGTTCCTCCCTTCTCTGCCGATAATCCTGCCCTTCATCTCGTCATTCGGAAGAGGAATTACAGTAACCGTGCATTCCGCAACATATTCCCCAGCATACCGGCTGATCGCCTGACTGAGAATCCGCTTCGCGTTTTTCTCCGCCTCTGCCTTTGCCTCATCCTCTATCTGCTTGATCCGAACAGCCGCCTCATGTCTCGCCTCATCTACCATCTGTTCCATCAAAAGCTTCTTCGCATCCTGCGAGGTCAATCCAGATACCTGCTCCAGCTTGCGGGTAACCTCTATAAACTTCTCCTTGATCTCTTTCTCCAGACGCTTCTGGTTTTCCTCCTGACCAACCAGCTTCCGCTCCCGCTTGACCAAGTCAATCTCTTTCTGGTCTATCAACTCAACTTTTTTATCCAGAGTTTCCTCACGATGCCTCAGCCGACTCTCTCGCTGAGCTAACTCCTGCCTGATACTTTTACTCTCCTTCTCAAACTCCGCACGCGCCTGATACAAATAATCCTTTGCGCTTATCTCCGCATCTTTCAGCTTTGCCTCCGCCTCTTTCCTTGCTTTCTCAAGCAAACTATTTGCCTCAGACTCGCGCTTCTTCCGATAAGACCGCAAAGCCAGATAGGTAATTAAAAAGCCTGAGCCAGCTCCTAAAACCAGCCCTGCAACAGAGCCAATAATGATCATTGTGCTACTCATCTTCCTGTCTCCTTATCTATATCCATAGTTAAATCCTTGCACCCAGCCTCCGCAGAATCATACGCGGACAAGGAACTCAGCCGAATAAATCCTTTTTCCGTGACCAGCCGATTAACCCTCTGGTCGTGCTCAGCCACCGGTATCCTGTCCAGAACCTGAAATTGATAAGCAAAGCCAACTCTCAACGCCTCTGGCTTCAGTCTCCCCAGAACACGGTCATAATAACCTGCTCCAAAACCCAGCCGATACCCTTTCCGATCAAATGCCACCCCAGGAACAATCATCAAATCCAATTCCTCAACAGCTATCTCCTCGCTTCCAGCTTCAGGCTCCAAAATCCCAAACCTGTTCCGAACCATCTTCTCATAATCGTCAACCCTTAAAAAAACCATCCTGCCTTTCCCAATAATCCTCGGAAATGCGCAAATTTTTCCATCAGCCCGCGCCTTCTCAAAAACCATCCTGGTGTCAACCTCTTTATCCATCCCAGCGTAAAGAGCAATCTTCCTGCAACACCGAAATCCCTCTGAACCTACAAAATGCATCTGCGCCCATTCGCTCCATTTACAAGCAAGAGAAGCATCTAACTCGCTCCTCTCCCTCAGCAGACGCTTGCGCAACAAATCTTTCTCCGCAATTAAACTCTTCAAATTCATCCCTGTTCCGGGATTGGCGGGAACTTTAGCAGGATAAGGCTAATTCAGAAGCCTAGCTCGCAAGAAAAGGGCTTCTGCAGAATTTTGCTTTAATAATTCGCATAAATTAAACCGTATTACCGATCTATTCCTCAATCTTGCGTAACCCTTTCCTATCATTCTCAATATGAGAAAACTCCTTTTAATCGTTTAATAAATGTTTCCTTAATCCTGCTTATTCTCGCAAATCCTCATTTCTAATTATTTTCTCATATTTCTACCAGCTTTTCAAGTCTGCTCAACTTCTGGCTTAGACCATTGAGTCTTTCCATAATCTCCATCTCTGTTTTTTCCGCATCCTTCTGAAGATTGAAAATCTCCTCCGCAAAATTCACCGCCAATGCCACTGCCTTGCTCGGATCAATAGGTCTCGGCTCCTTGCCCAGCAACTCCCGCATCCGCTGATCAACATACTCGGCAACCGCTTTAATCTCTTCTGCCTTGTCCCCACGAAGAACATACTTCTTCCCGTAAATCTCAACCTCAAGCTCCGTCATTTTTTATTCCTTTCTGTCCAAGCGCCCTCTCTCTCTCCAGCCAAAACTGACAGGATTAGTCTCTGTATTTGTGCCCCAGACACTATTCCCCACACACACAAATCACTCAACCTTCGCATCCTCCAGCTCCTTGATCAATCCCTGCACCCGCTTCAGCGCTTCCTGTCTCAACCTCTTCTCAACTGACAGCTTCCCCTCCAAAATCTTAAACCGCGCCTCCAACTCCGAAAATTTCTCCTTTTCTTTCTTCAGCAGTTCCTCTTTTACCCCTTTCTCTCTCCTCAATTCATCCTCCAGCTCAGCTACCCGCGTCTTCAATTCCTCCACTCCCTTCTGAGCATCCTTCATACCAGCCAGCTTCTCCATCAGCAAATCCAGCCTCTTATCCAATTCCTCTATCTTTGCTTTAACAGCTTCTCCCATACTCCTATTTTACATTCTCTTTAGAAGCAAGGTCAAGCCAGATGTTGATCCTATAACGCAACCAAGGGTCTGCGACCCTTGGGTGCAGGGTTACGCCCCTGCTTGTTCGGTATGGAGGAACCAATTTTTCGGTTTGCCTGAAAAGCCTGATGAAAGAGGAAGTGGGTTAAGGGGCTCTGCCCCTTAGGTCAAGGGGCACGCCCCTTGTCAAGGGACTCTGTCCCTTGGGTGCAGGGTTACGACCTGTCAAAGACCAATTCTATCAATGCCGGGGGCTGGTAATTAGCAGGTTTGCAAATATAGGACTGCAGGCACTCTTGAGAGGGGGGCAGGCACTCCTGCCTGCCTTTTCTGCCTATCATTCCTTAATCTGCTTCTGCTGTTCCGCTTACTCCACTGTTGAAGCCCAAGACCGGAATCGTTGACCTCCACCAGATTTGCGCCCGAACCGCAAGATGTTTTGCTGTGAACCGCTCCTGAATCTAATGGTCCTTGAGGCTTGAAAACCGGTTCAGAAACAAGGAAGGTTGAGCCGAAACGCGGTGCAGACGATTAGCCTGCCTGGCGTTAAGTCTCTTCCTTCCAAGCATTCAGAACCAGTCAAGGGCTGTGCCCTTACCTTGGCTCTAGCGTGCATCGTTGTATCTGTGAGCTTCTCGCGCCGAGGTCCCAATAACGCAAACCCAATGAGTCGCTCCCCGCTCAAGCGAGAAGCGAACAATGATGTCAAAAGAACCACTGGATAATATACGATTGAAAAAGCATTTTTCAAGGCTTTGTTCGGCGGGACCGAACACTTTGTTTTGCATTAAAATCAATAATTTACGCTCTTAACCATGTTTGATTTAAAAAGCGGGTCAAGGGTCTACGACCCTTGTCAAGGGCTACGCCCTTGCAGGTTTTCACCTGCACAGAATCTGGGACACTAGTGTCCTTTTTAAATAGAGGGTTAAGGGACTAATCCCTTAGGTTAAGGGGTTCTGCCCCTTAGGTCAAGGGGCTCTGACCCAGCAGATTCCGCTGAAGATAGATAGAAGCCATTCTATGGTTTGCGATCAACTATATCTTAATATGCCAATCTGACTTAAGTTTAATGTTTAGACCTGACTCCTGTACTTCGAAGGGTTTGTCATAGTTATAGCACCGGCGCGTCGTCCCGCCCGCGTCTTGCTGGACAGAGCCCCGCATCACAATGGTTTCCAAAAAAGTCGGGGCTTAGGGAGGAACCCGGCTTAACCAGGAATCAAGGTTATATTATTCAACAACATGTTCCATTACAATTTGTTATCTGCCCAAAACTACAGCACCTGCAGTAACAGGAGCTCCCGTCATCCAACAAGCAAGTAGTTGTGCAACAGTCTCCGAAGCAGCTCGTATGGCATGTTGTATAAATTTCTTGTTTCGTGTCATCCAGTTCCGTTTTGCTGCACTTCTCTTTGTCAGATGCCAAGATTTGGCTTTTCTGAGCCCCGGACTGGGCATTTGCCCGACTGGAAATCTGATTCGGGCTGACCAAAAAGATAGCCGCCAAAAGGAAAAGCATAACTGTGATTCCGATTGCGTTTTTCATCTTTTTCATTTTCTTCCTCCTTTTTTTTTATTTGATTTTTTGCCAAGAAATTTGGATAGACGGTTAAAGAGGATCTCTGGACTTTTGCCTTTGCCAAGGCTACGGCGAACAAAAAAGTCGCGTGCGCGAAAAGGTTTAATGATGAAGGTTAAAAGGCAAGAGTGTAAAACTCTTAGCGAGCTTTGCGGTGAGAATAGACTACCACAGAGAGAGAGAGAGAGAGCTATGTGCGTCTTCTAAAGACATGCATCTACTTTTTATTTTATTCTAATAGCATATTTTAAAAATTTGTCAAGAAAAAAATGAGGAAAAATTCTAAAAAGTTAAATTATCTTAAAAATCAAATGGTTGTGTAGATATAATTATGCATAATTATATATATTTATATATCAGGGATTCGGGATTAAGGATTAGGGATTCGTCAATTCATAAGCTCCGAACTCTGGAACCTAAATTCTCCGCGTTCTCTGCGTTTCTGTGATAAAGATTCGGAATTCGGCTGGCTCCTTGACCACTGGCAACTCACTTGAGCGCGCTGAGTTTATTGAACAGAAGGAAAGGAATCCGAAGGTGCACTATGTTTCATTTTTTGATGGTATATATTTTAATAAATTTATAAACCTGTTTAAGGGGTATAAACATTATAAGCAAAAGAAGCGAATAGAGTGCGCACTAAGGAAACAAAGAGCTAATTTTTTGTTTAATAGTTCTGGTTTTGAATCGCTTTTAGCGGATTTGCTTGATTCATAACGAGGTCTTATCAAGTGCAAAAAGGGCGAGCTTCTGGTAAGAAGCTCGCCCTGACATTGCGATTAAATTTATTCTTTAAGCAATTTTTTGAATTCCTCAGTCATTATTGGCGCTACCTTGAAGAGGTCGTCCACGATTCCATAGTCTGCTTTCTGGAAGATAGGGGCTTCCGGGTCTTTGTTGACTGCGACAATAACCTTTGAGGTTCTCATTCCAGCAAGATGTTGAATAGCGCCAGAGATTCCGAACGCCATATACAGGGTTGGGTTCACGATCTTACCGGTTTGTCCCACCTGCATATCCACGGTTGCGTATCCTGAGTCCACAGCGGCGCGTGATGCTCCGACTGCGGCTTTGATCACAGAAGCTAATTCTTCCAGAATCTTGAAATTAGCCTTGTCCTTGATTCCGCGACCACCGCTAACAATTCTTTCCGCCTCTGTCAATTCAATCTTTCCCTCTCCGGTCTTGATGACTTCTTTCACTTTTGCCTTGGGCTCAACGCTCACGCTAATCTCTACCAGTTCCGCTGTTCCGCCAGCTTCTGACGCTGTAGGATAAGTATTTGGTCTTACTGAAGCCACTGCTGGGGTTCCTGCAAATTCAACCTTCAAATAACATTTTCCTGAATAAACCGGTCTAGTTGCGATGAGCTTTCCGCCTTCCACCTCCAAGGCAGTGCAATCCGTAGCCATTCCAACGCCGAGCTTTGCCGCGACTCTTGGTGTGAGGTCTTTGCCCATTGCGGTATTGCCTGTTAAGAGGACCGCGGCATCAGCTTTTTTAGCGGCTTCAGCCACTGCGGATGCGTATGCCTCAGTTGAATAAAGCGCAAACTGGTCTCCATCAATCACATAAACCTTTTGCGCTCCATATTTCCCGAGCGAGGATGCAAGGTCTTTGATTCCCTTTCCAACCACAACCGCGCTCAAGGGACCGCCCAGTTTATCCGCAATTTGTTTCCCAATGTTCAACAACTCAAACGCGACTTTCCGAAATTTTCCCTCGCGTTGCTCCGCAAAAATTAATACTCCGCTTGCCATTTTTGCATCCTCCCTTCCTTAAATAACCTTTGCTTCTTCGCGCAGAAGTTTAACCACCTGCTTGACCATCTCCGCTGTATCCTGTTCCTTGAAGATTTTTCCAGGCGGTCTTTCCGGAAGAGGCATATAGCCAACCACTTTGAGCTTGGCTCCGCTGGCTCCCACATCATTAGCGCTTAGACCGGTTTGTGCGAGAGTCCATTTTTTAATTTCCTTTTTCTTGGCTTTCATAATTCCTGGAAGCGATGCGTAGCGAGGCTCATTCAAGCCCTTGTCGCAGGTCAATACTGCTGGAAGAGAGGTTTCCACAATCTCCTCTCCGCCCTCAATCCTGCGATTGCAGATAGCTTTGTTGCCCTGGATTTCCAGCTTGGCAACCGCATACACCTGTGGCCAGCCAAGAATTTCCGCTAGGTAAGCTGGGACTTGCGCCTGGTCTAGGTCAATTCCCTGTCGTCCGCAAAGCACGAGGTCCGGGTTCTCAGCTTTGATCACAGAAGCGAGAATTTTGGCAGTGGCAAGCGCATCAGAACCAACAAAAGCTGGGTCAACGCAATGCACTCCCCGGTCTATGCCCATTGCCAGAGCTGTTCTCATTGCCTCCACCACCCGCTCAGTCCCAAGCGTCACAACTACGGTCTCCCCTCCCTGCTTCTCCTTGATCCGGATCGCCTCCTCCACTGCAAACTCATCATAGGGGCTCATAATCCACTTGATGTTCTGCTCCTCAATTCCCTTGCCGTCAGAGGCAATCTTGATGGTCGCCTCTGTGTCCGGCGTCTGTTTCATACATACTACTACTTTCACTTTTCAAACCTCCTTTCTGGTTGTTTTTTTGCGAATCATATCTCAATCCCTTTCCTTACAATACCATTGAGAAAAATCTGACACAACTGCTCAGCGCTATTCTTGATATAACTTTTGCCCTTGTTTGTCAAGACCCAGTGCAAGCTCAACTCGTCCAGCGCTCCGAACAAGGCTCTTTTAAAGATGCCCGGAGAAATCTCTGGCTGAATCACCCCAGCTTCCTGTCCTTCCTTCACCAGGTCAGAGATAATGTCCAGGTATTCCAGCCATTTTACTGGAATATATTCCTTCATAAACTTGTTGCTCTGCCTGAGCTCAACCTGAAGCACTTCTGCCAGCGCCTGGTTCTCCTCTAATAGCTCCAGATGTAGCCAGATAAAGCGCTTGATCCTGGCGAGCGTGTCCGGCTCCTTTTCCAGCTCCTTTTTTACGCGTTGGATAATAACTCCCAGGCTCTCTTCAAAGACCTTGATCAGGATTTCTTCCTTGTTCTTAAAGTAAATATATATAGTTCCATCCGCAACGCCCGCTTCCTTCGCGATCTCACTCACACGGGCATTGTGAAACCCCCTTCTGGCAAAGACCTTTATACCAGCGTCAAGAATCCTCTGATACTTATCAGAGTGATGAATCTCTTGCTCGCTAATACTCCTTGCCCCCGGGGTTCTCATACCCCCATTTCTCATTCACGCTCTCTTAAAGTCTATTGCGCTCCCTTGACCAGGGTCTCTACTACGCTCGGGTCAGCCAGAGTAGTAGTGTCTCCAAGGTCCTTAACATCCCCTGCCGCTATCTTCTTCAGGATTCTGCGCATAATTTTTCCTGACCTCGTCTTGGGCAGAGCGTCCGCAAACTGTATTTTATCAGGAGTGGCAATTGGTCCGATCTGCTTCCGGACATGCGCCACTAATTCCTTTTTCAAATCATCGCTCGGAATAACTCCGACCTTGGGAGTCACAAACGCATAAATGCCTTGTCCCTTGATCTCGTGTGGCATTCCAACCACTGCGGCTTCCGCAACCTTAGGATGGCTGACTAATGCGCTTTCCACTTCAGCTGTTCCAAGCCTATGACCAGACACATTGATGACATCGTCCAGCCTTCCCATCAGCCACAGAAATCCGTCCTTGTCCTTCCGACATCCATCTCCAGTGGTATAGTAAGGCGGGAACTGCTTCCAATATGTGTCAATAAAGCGTTGATGGTCTCCGAACACTGTTCTCATCATTCCGGGCCAGGGCTTAGTAATAACCAGGTATCCTCCCTCATCCGTATCGCACTCAGTTTTGTCTTCTCTCATCACTTTGGCATCCACTCCAAAGAATGGGAAAGCCGCTGAGCCGGGTTTGCAGGGGAATGCTCCGGGAAGGGGTGTTACCAGGAACCCGCCAGTCTCGGTCTGCCAGTATGTGTCCATAATGGGGCATTTGCCTTTGCCGATATTTTCATAATACCATATCCATGCTTCTGGATTGATTGGCTCTCCCACTGAACCAAGGATTCTGAGCGAGCTCAAATCATACTTTTTGGGCCATTGCTCCCCTTCTTTCATCAACGCCCGGATAGCAGTGGGCGCGGTGTAAAATTGATTTACCTTGTATTTCTCCACAACAGCCCAGAACCTTCCAGGATTGGGATATGTGGGAACGCCTTCAAACATCACGCTTGTGGCTCCGCAATTGAGAGGACCATAAACGATATAACTATGTCCAGTTACCCAGCCTATATCCGCAGTGCACCAGAAGGTGTCTTCCTCTTTGTAGTCAAACACCAGCTTGAAGCTCACGGACACATAAAGCAGATAGCCAGCGGTTGTGTGAAGCACGCCCTTGGGCTTGCCAGTTGAGCCAGAGGTGTAAAGAATAAACAGCGGGTCTTCAGAGTCCATCTTTTCCGGCTCGCAGTAATTAGGAACATCACTTGCATTCATCTCATCGTCCCAGAATGTGTCCCTTCCCTCTTTCATAGCCACTTCCTGCTTTGCGCGTTTGACCACGATCACATTCTTGACAATGTCATCCAGCCCTTCCAGCGCCTTGTCAGCCGCGGCTTTGAGTGGAACCGTTTTCCCGGAGCGGTATCCAGCGTCCTGGGTTATAAGCATTTTAGCTTTGCTGTCCAGAATTCTGTCCCTGAGAGATTCTGCGCTAAAGCCTCCAAACACGATAGAATGGATCGCGCCGATTCTAGCGCACGCGAGCATTGCAATAGGCAGTTCCGGGATCATTCCAAGATAGATGCAAACACGGTCGCCTTTTTTTATGCCCTTTTTCTTAAGAACATTTGCGAGCTTGTTAACCTCCCGGTATAAATCCAGATAGGTCAAGACCCTGCTCTCTTTTGGGTCATCCCCTTCCCAGATGATTGCCGCTTTATTCTTGCGCGCTGTCTTGATGTGTTTGTCCAGGCAGTTATAGCTAACATTCAGCTTTCCTCCCCGGAACATCTTGAACTCAACCTTGTTCGGGTCCCATTCATAGCCCTTGTCCCATTTCTTGAACCATTCAATGTATTCCTCTGCCAGCTTTCCCCAGAACTTGTCAGGGTCTTCTATAGACTCCTTCCACATCTTCTCATATTGCTCCTTGCTATTGATGTAAGCAGTCTTTTTCAAATTCTCCGGAACCGGAAATACCCGTTCCTCTAACTGCACCGACATAATCGTTTTCTTCTCTTCTACCATAGTTTTACCCCCTTAAATTTTTTTAATACTACAAAACCCTATTGCTGAGATATACGGCAGGAAATCTCTCAAAAGGTGGTATTCCTGATGCGCACCGCTTATTATACATTTTATTTGCCTCTTGTCAAGAAAAAACTTGCGTTTTTTTCCGTTCTTTTCAAAAATCCTCCGTGCTAATCATAAAGCAAATTTTTCCATTTTCAAGTCAAGATGCGCGCGAAGCCCTGTTCTTGACGCTTCTGAAAAATTGCTATGCGGTCAACCCGGTTATAATCCTTTACAACTTCTTTAAGCGCCATCTCTGCGCCGAGATATTTCTTTAACCTTTTAGCCTGGTTTAAGCCAATCTCCATCAATAGCCATGCATCCGGGTAAAGATGACGAGGCGCCTGATTTATGATCTTTTGGACCAGCTCCAGACCATCAACTCCGCCATTAAGCGCAATTTCCGGCTCATAGCGCTTGATTTCAGGCATCAAGCTTCTTAATTGAGCTTGAGGGATATAGGGAGGATTGCAAACGATCAAATGGAACTTATGACGGCTAAATGGCTGAAACAGGTCTCCTTTACAGAAGGTAATTTTTTTAGAGAGTCCAAGTTTCCGGGCATTTTTTTTTGCCATCTCCAATGCTGGCTTGGAAATATCTGAGGCAAAAAACTTTAAGTTCCGAGCAAAATTTTTGAGTTCAAAGGCAAGACTTAAAATAATAGCTCCACTGCCAGTGCCCAGGTCCAGGATTTTTTCTATTGTTGGCTCAGACCTGATTAGCCTTAGCGCTTGCTCTGTCAATAGCTCGGTTTCCGGACGAGGGATCAATACTGAATTATTGACCTCAAGCTCTATTTCCCGAAACCAGGCTTTGCGTATGATATAGGCAAAGGGCTTTCTTTCTGACCTGGCTTTTACCCAGGCGCGGATTTTTTTCAGAGCTGAACCGGGAATGGTTTTATCAAGCTCTAGGTAAATTTCTGGACGAGAAATCCCAAGCGCCTCTGAAACTATCATCTCAGCTTCCAGTTGCGGATTTCGGAGTTTAGCTTGCTCTAATTGCTCCTTAATCCGCTTCAACACAGAGCTTATGGTCAGGGACTCAGCCATTATTTTTTCCCAGCCAACCCCAATTCCTCTTTTTCCATCTGCTTAAACCGCTCTGCTTTTTCCCACGCCCGAAGAGGCTCCACCAGCTCATCCAGGTTTCCCTCCATCACCCGGTCCAGCTTGTAAAGAGTGAGATTGACCCGATGGTCTGTAACACGGTTCTGCGGGAAATTATAGGTTCGGATTTTTTCCGCACGCTCCGCGGAGCCTACCTGGCTCCGTCTAGCTCCGTCCCTCTCAAGCCTCTGCTTTTCCCTCTCCGCTTCCAGAAGACGGGACTTGAGAATTTTTAACGCACGCGCCTTGTTCTTATGCTGAGAGCGCTCATCCTGGCAGGTGACCACCATTCCAGTTGGCAGATGAGTGATCCTCACAGCAGAATCTGTGGTGTTGACCCCTTGTCCACCCTTGCCCTGAGAGCGATAAACATCTATCCGAAGGTCATCATCGTTAATTTGAATTTCAACCTCTTCTGCTTCTGGAAGAACAGCCACAGTAATTGTGGATGTATGGATCCGACCTTGCGCCTCTGTGACCGGCACTCGCTGAACCCTATGCACGCCTGATTCAAACTTGAGCCAGCCATAAGCCCCTGGACCCTCAACCAGCGAGATGATTTCCTTCAAACCGCCCAGGTCTGTGGGATGATGATTCAACACACTCACGCGAAATCCCTTCTTAATAAGCCATTTCTGATAAACCTCAAACATCTCTCTCGCAAAAAGAGACGCCTCGTTCCCGCCTGTGCCAGCGCGTATCTCCAGAATCGCGTTTTTGTTTTCCGCTGGGTCACGCGGGGCTAATAGCTCCCTTAACTCGCTCTCAAGAGCATCCTTTTTGGACAATAGAGAATTTATCTCACTTTTCGCAAGCTCTGCCAGCTCCCGGTCATCAGCTTCTGCAAGCTTCTTGTTATCAGAAAGCTCCTGAATCAGCTTTTGATAAAGCCTGAACTTATCAACTATAGGACGCAACTCCGCTTGCGATTTGGTTAGTTTTAGGTATTTTTCCCGGTCCGAAATCACTTCTGGTTTCAATAACTCGCTTTCCATTGCCCGGAATTTTTTGTCCAGCTCTTCCAGTCTATCCATCCAATTCATTTCTCATCCTCTATCTGAGCTCTCTAAGGCAAATTGCGATACCTTCAGCTAAAAATTGTAAGCCAAATCACAAAAAAACCGCGAACCCGGAAAAGCGGGTCCGCGGCTTTAAATTAATGACTGGCTAAGATTGAGGTTTTTCGTTTTTCTTTGCAGACCTGGTTTTCTTTTCGTATTTACGCATAAACTTTTCCACCCTGCCAGCGCTATCCACCAGCTTCTGTTGACCGGTGAATATCGGATGGCAGTTAGAGCAGATTTCAATCTTGATGGTTCCCTGCCGGGTAGACCTTGTCTCAATCACATTTCCGCAAGCGCATTCAAATCTTGCAGGTCCGTATTTCGGATGAATTCCTTCTTTCATTCCTTTAATCTCCTTATCTCTGCATTATAACAAAAATCCCGGACAAATCAAGTCCCTTTTTCAATCATAGCTCTAGCCTTTTCTTTTGCCTTTTGAAGATTGGTGTCCTTTTTCAGACTCGGGTCCAGCTTCTCAGCATCCAGAAACAATTCCAGGGCTTTCCGGGCATCCCCTTTTGTAAGCAGGTAGTAACCGTATTCCAGCTTTATGATTGCCGTATTAGGAGCCATCTTCATAGAGAGATCAAATTCCACCTCGGCTCTTCCGGGACGGCCCTGGGCTAGATAATAAAGAGCCATAATCAGATGTCCTGCGGCTTGCTCTTTTAAATTACTTCCTTCCATCAACTTGATGGCGTCCTCGGAGCGACCCTGGCTTAAATAAATTCTTGCCAGATGGTATCTGGTGACATTATTCCACGGGTCCAGCTTGACAGCTTTTTCAAAAGCGGATTCAGCGGACTTCAATTGATTTAGGCGCAGATAGGAAAACCCGAGCTGGGCATATAGCTCTCCGGTTTCGCCTGTCCTGGACAGGGATTGCTGAATCCATTCTATATTCTTTTTATGCTCCCCCATCGCAAACAGGGCATTGGATTTTAGCTGAATCGCCACAGGATTTTCCGGGTCTTTTGCAAGAATCTGCTCAGCTTTAGAAAGAAGCTCCTTGGACTTACCCAGATACTGGGCGTTGAGCGCATCATTTATCACTGCAAGTAGTTCCGCATAATCTCTGGGATTTTTCTGTTTAGCTTTTGCTGAGTCTGGAGTGTTCTGATTGACAATGTATCCGAGCGATTTTAATTGCGCAATGGTCTCTCCATCCTGCCTGCCTCTGGCAGACGCTTGCTCAGCTAGTTTGGACCTGGATTGCGCCTTAATCTGCTCCAGCCTCTCGTCAAACTCTTTCACCAGCTTTGGATTTTTTTCAGCAATATCGTTCAGCTCGTTCGGGTCCCATGACAAATCATAAAGCTCAGGCTTGGGCGCCTGGATATATTTGTAATGGTCTTTTACCAAGCCGTATAGCTCGCTCCAGCCAAAATGCAGATATGGAAAATGGGACTCTAAAAAAGCTTCGCCACTTAGTTCATTGGGCTCTCTGCCATAGAGCAGTTTTTTCAGAGACCTTCCCTGAGACTGAGCCGGGATTTTTATATTGAGTAAATCTAGTACTGTGGGGAAAACATCAATCTGACTAACGATATTGAGGATCGCTCTTCCGGGTTTCTTTAGTCCGGGGACCCTGACCAGGAAAGGAATCCACTGGGTCGCGTCATAAAGAAAAATATAATGAGTGGGCTCGTTATGCTCTCCCAGGCTCTCGCCATGGTCGCCGATAGCGATGATGATGGTTTTGTCATAGAGCTTTTTCTGTTTCAGGTAATCAAACAATCTGAGAATCTGGCTGTCCATAAAAGCTATTTCTCCAGCGTACGGGTCAAAATAATAAAGCCTGCGATAAGGGTCCGGCGGAGCGTATTCTTTATGCGGGTCAAAATAATGCACCCAGATGAACCAGCGCTTTTGTCCGTTTGACTCAAGCCATTTCAGAACCGCGTCTGTGACCGCATCTGCTTTTCTCTCTGCCATCAATGCCTGCATCTCTGGCTGAGGCTGAATCCCCTCCTGATTCCAGTAATCAAATCCCTGGTTGATGTGGAAATCCTTTTTTAAAACCGCGGCAGAGACAAATCCAGCTGTTGTCCACCCGTTCTCTTTTAGCACCTCGGATAGTAAAATCAGATTATCAGGAACCTGATAACCTACATTTTCCAGAACTCCATTATAAAGCGGAAGGGTGCCGGAAAGAATGGAAACATGAGCAGGCAAGGTCATAGGAGTGTGCGCATAAGCCCGGACAAACATTACGCCCTCACGCGCAAGGCTGTTCAAAGCAGGGGTCTCTACATTCTTATAACCATAGCACCTAAGATGGTCCGCACGAGTGGTATCAAGCGTGATTAAAAGAACATTATATTCAGCCTTCCGTCCGCAGGCGCATAGAAAAACCGCCAAGAGCATAATTCCAGAAGCGAGCGCAATTCTTTTATAAATTTTATTCATTCCTCGCCATCATCTCCTTTAAAACCGGACATTGCTCGTAAAGCCCGAGCTTCTTGCATTCATCCTCTTTCTCGCAGAAAATCCCGGAAAGATAGCTATAAGTTGCGCAACATCCGCGTGAATAAAAATGATAGAACCTTTTCACCCGGACATTTAGCCCGCGAATCTGGCAGTTCATTTCAGATTCTGCCCATCCTGGTTCAGACCCCCTAGGCTCGCATACATCAGACTTCATTAACTAAAATCCTCCAGCAATTCCCGATAAATCTCGGGTCTCCTTGCTCGGTCTCTGAGCATATCCAACTGCCTTCTCAAACCAGAGAGCAAATCCGGATTAAACTCCGCAATCCCAAAATCTTCCTCACCAACCCTTAGCTCAAGAACCGGCATCCCCAGCGGGTTCAACAAACGGCTGTTGCCGAAAAAGCTAATTCCGCGTTGCGTGCCCGCTACATTAACATAAGCGAAATAACAGACATTTTCCAGCGCACGCGCTTGAAGGATTTTGTCAAAGCTCATTTTGCTGGAAACAGGCGCGGCAGAGATGTTCACAATTAGCTCTGCTCCTTTGATCGCGAGAATACGGCTCACTTCAGGAAAAAACGCGTCAAAGCACACCTGCATTCCGAGCTTGACTTCTGGCAAAAGAAACACCGGGAACTCTGAGCCGTGCTTTGCATAAAGCCCCTCGTAAAAAACGCATCCGCCGTGATTGCCAGTTGGTAAATGTGATTTATGATATAACTCAATCCTGCCATCAGCAGTGAGCAATATAGCACTGTTAAAATAAATCCCTTCCACATTTTTGCTTCTGGTTGACGCTCCGTAAATAATATGAAGCTGATTTTTTTTCGCCGAGCTTAAAAGCTCCTCTGTGGCGCTATCCTTGAAATCAGTTGCGAGCGCAAAAAAGCTATGAAAATCCTTCCCGTCCATAACCATATATCCGGGCAGACACATCTCCGGAAAGATAATCATCCTTGCGCCTTCATCTCCAGCGCGGTCAATATATCCGAGCATCTTTTTGAGATTCGCATCCAGATTCCCGGGCTCGCTCTCTATCTGCGCTAGCGCCAGCTTAAATTTTTCCATTCTTTCCTCCTCATTGACTCATTCGCTCGGTTAACCTCTTCAAGTTTTCCTCGCTGGCGCTCAGCTTCATCTCAAGCTCCTTTTTTATCCCCATCTGTTTTTCAATCACCTCTTTAGGAGCGCGCATTACAAATTCAGGCTTATTCAGACCTTGCTCCACCCGGATGAGTTCCTTTTTTATCTTTTCTATCTCTTTTTTCAGCCTGGCAATCTCCTTGTCAAAATCCACAAGACCAGCTAGGTCCACGCAAACCTCGGCATTACGGGTCTGGCTGGAAACCGATGTCTTGGGCTTTTGTCCCCCAAGGCTGATCTCCAGTTCCTGTATATTTACCTGCGGAGGGCTCATAATATAAATCCGGTTCTGCTCAAACATCCTCCTGGCGCTCTCATCATTTACAATGAGCAAAACTTTGACCTTAGCAGAAAGCGGAACAAGATTCTCAGCACGCAAATTCCGGATAGCGCTAACCACAGATTGCAAATCCTTGACGGTTTCCTCAATCTCCATATCCCGCAATTCCAGTTCCGGTTCTGGAAACTCTGAGACCATTATGCTTTCTGTATGACCAGGGAGATGATGCCATAGCTCCTCTGTAAGAAACGGCATAAACGGATGAAGAATTTTAAGCGCAGATGCAAGAACCGTATAAATGGTTTCCTGCGCAGACCGCCTCTGTTCTGGCTTTTCAGGTTGATAGAAAAACGGCTTGGACCATTCAATATACCAGTCGCAGAACTCATCCCAGATAAAATGATACACCGCCTGACCAGCCTCGCTGAACCGATATGACTCAATTAAATCTCTGGTCTCTCTGATTGTTTCCTGCATACGGCTAAGAATCCATTTGTCCGCCAGGCTTTTTTCAGAGCTCTCATTTTTCCCCGGCTCAAAATCCTTAAGCTGACTAAGAGCAAATCTGGATGCGTTCCAGATTTTGTTAATGAAATGCTTCACATCCTCTATACGCTTGCGGGACAGCTTCAGGTCTCTTCCGTAATAATTCAAAAGCACGAGCGCGAACCTGAGAGCATCTGCTCCAAACTCGTCAATCAGCTCAAGCGGGTCAATGGCATTGCCTTTGGTTTTGGAAAACTTTTCTCCACGCTCGTCCCTGACCAAACCGTGAAGATAGATGTCATAAAACGGAACCTCTCCCATAAAGTGTATTCCCATCATCATCATTCTAGCGACCCAGAAATACAGGATGTCAAATCCAGTCACAAGAACAGCGTTCGGATAGAATTGCTTGAGCACAGGTGTTTGTTCAGGCCAGCCTAAAGTGCTGAAAGGCCAGAGCGCGCTACTGAACCAGGTGTCCAGCACATCCGGGTCCTGCTCTATTTTTTTGGAATGGCAATGAGCGCATTCAGCTGGCGCGGTCTTGCTCACGGTTATCTGATGGCAATCTGCGCAATGCCAGGCAGGGATACGATGTCCCCACCATAACTGGCGAGATATGCACCAATCGCGTATATTTTCCATCCAATTAATATACTTCTTGGACTCAGCTTCTGGAACTATCCTTACCCTGCCACTCTTAACAGCCTCCAGAGCAGGCTCTGATAATGGCTTGACCTTAACAAACCATTGCTCGCTTAAAGTAGGCTCTACAATGCTCTTGCACCTGTAGCATCTTCCAGGACGAACAGGATAAGGCGTGATTTTTTCCAGCAAACCCTCAGCCTCAAGGTCCTCTACAATCTTCTTCCTGCATTCAAACCTATCCAGTCCCTGATACTTACCAACAGGACCCGTCATTTTGCCATTAGTGTCTATAACCGGGATAACCTCCAGATTATGCTTCAGCCCGATCTCATAATCATAAAAATCGTGCGCAGGTGTAATCTTGAGAGCGCCGGTCCCAAATTCCTTGTCCACATACGCATCAGCAATAATGGGTATCTGGCGGTTTGTGCAAGGGAGATGAACCTGCTTGCCTATTAAATGCTTATAACGCTCATCATCAGGATTCACAGCTACCGCACTGTCTCCAAGCAAGGTCTCTGGACGGGTGGTTGCAACCGTAATCGCTCCTTTAGCATCAACAAACGGATACTTAATATACCAGAGCTGTCCCTGCTCCTCAGTCTCGGATAGCTCAACCTCCAGCTGGCTCAAAGCAGTTCCGCAATTTATGCACCAGTTAACAAGATACTTCCCGCGATAGATCAAACCCTCCTCATAAAGCCTCACAAAAACCTCTCTAACTGCTCGCGAAAGCCCCTCATCCATCGTGAAGCGCGTCCGAGTCCAATCACAACTCGCTCCCAGCCTCTTGAGCTGTTCTATAATCTTCCCTCCCTTTTCCTCTTTCCACCTCCATACTCGCTCTATAAATTTCTCTCTGCCAAGCTCCCTCCGAGAAAGACCCTCCTTCTGCAACTCCTTTTCAACAACATACTGCGTGGCTATGCCAGCGTGGTCTGTGCCAGGTTGCCACAGAACATTCTCTCCAAGCATACGATGATACCGGATCAGAACATCCTGAAGAGTATTATTCAAGGCGTGTCCAAGATGAAGCACGCCCGTGACATTGGGCGGAGGAATAACAATGCAGTAATTGCGCACGCCGGATTTTTGTGTTGGCTTAAAATATCCGCTCTCTTCCCAGTACTCATACCATTTCTTTTCCGCACTCTTTGGCTCAAAGCTTTTGGCAAGTTCTTTATCTGACATTTTTAAAACTCTCCCTCTTACTTCATAGATATTCACCATAAAGGCGCAAAGCTCGCAAAGTTTTCTTTGAAATATGAAATTTGAGATGTGAGACCACGAACGAGTTCGGTCGCAATAGCGATTTTACTGCGTCTGCGCTTCCCAGTGAGAGATTCTTTCCTTGATCAGAGCCTCCGCCATCTCCGGCACAACCTCCCAGGCTACCCGCTCCACTGTGTCCCTTATCAAATTGATCAACTCCTGATGACTTATTCCAGCTTGAATAGCGCCTGCAATCTCCTCAGCCGCCTCTTGCACCTTGCCTTCTATTACCCTCGTATCAACTTCCGGCGCCACCTCTTCACCAGTCATTATAGGCTCCTCTGCAACTCGCGCCTCTGGCTCCGGCTCCCCCAGCATCTCCGCAAGAGGCACTGTCTCCATTACCTGCTCCGCAGGTTCCGCTTGAACAACTTGTTCTGCGGACACTGAAGAAGCCTCAGGCTCCGCAATCACCTCTGCAACCGGCTCACCAGATACCTCCGGCTCCAAAACCGCCTCTGTGCCAACAGAAGCCTGCTCTGCTTCCAGAACCGGCTCTGCTACTGGTTCTCGCCCAGCTGGCTCTGTCTCAACAACCGCTTCCATTGGAGCTTGCTCCATAACTGGCTCCTCAGGAGAAGCCTCTAAAACCGCTTCTCCCTCAGAAACCGCCTCGCCAGCAGAAACCTCTTCACCCTCCATCGGCGGAACATCCCAGAGCTTATCCTCGCTAACCATCTCAGCCTCCATCACATCTCCTCCAGCTTCTTCCTCTGGCACCACCTCAGCCTCTCCCCACAACTGCTCAGCCTCGCTCGTGGCTGATTCCGCAACCGGTTCCGGCTCCGCTACCATTTCCGGCTCGGCAATCGCTTCTGTCTCCACTGCTTGCGCAACAGCCGTTTCTTGCTCCGGGGCTTTTTCAGCTGGCTGGTCCATTTCAGAGGACAGGTCTGCCATAAAATCCTTGACTTCCTGGTCCAGTTGTGGAGGAGCCGCTTGCGCTGACTCCTCAACTATTCTCTGAGGCTCCATTGGTCGGGTCTTCTCCTGTGCCGGGGAGGGCCGCATCTCTTCCGCAGTTAGTTTCCTTGGCTTGCCCGCACGGCTCAGCATCTCCTCAACCTTGCCGATCAATGTCTGGGACTCAAACGGCTTGATGATGTAGCCGTCCGCGCCTATCTCCGCTCCTTTCATCTCGTCAAATCCCTCAAAACTGCCCGCCAATAGAATCACTGGAATATGAGAGAGCTCCGGATTCTTCTTTAGCTCCTCGCAGACCTGATACCCGCTCTTGCCAGGCATTACCACATCCAAAAGAACCAGGTCAGGCTTCTCAGCCTTGATCCGCTCATAAGCCTCGTTCCCGTTGTCCACCGTGATCAGCTCATAGTCCCCATCCGCCAGCGTGATCCGGACAACCTTCTGGATCGTGATGCTATCATCCGCAAGTATTATCTTCTTCGCCATTCTATTCCTCCTAACTCCACCCTGTTATATTGGGCTCTCCCTCAAACTCTTGAAAAGCTTTTCCTCGTCTATGCCCCAGATTCCCTTCTCAGAGTCCAATTCCACCCAGAAACCATCCTCCCTCAGCCGCGAACCCATCTGATACTCCTCAACCTTGCCAGTGGACTCAACCTCTATGCCGACCCAGTCATTTCCATTCTCCAAGACCAAAACTAGCGGATTCAAGAAAATTTCTATCTTGAATTCCTTCCAGCTCAATATCGGCACCGCACGCTCGTTAAAATAGATTACCCCTTTAAATTCCTTTGGCAAGAGCGGAACCGAAAAAAGCTCAGCCCGATCCAGAACCCTTACCAGAGAAGAAAGCCGAATAGCTGAACGCTTCTCTCCCAGAGAAATTTGAAGCCAGCGCACGCTTGAGCTCCTGCTCGCCAGAATCTGGTCCGCAACCTGTCCGCTCATTTGTCCTTTTCCCCGAAAACCTGCTCAAAGTCTATCAAAGAAATCATCCGAGACCCGTCAAAGAAAAAGCCCTTAAGCATCCGGTTAAAGCTCCTCCGCATAATTCTCGGAAAATCTAGCCACACCGCTAACTGCAAATCCTTGATCGGCTCTATCTTGTCAACAAGCACTGGAATCAAATCCCCTTTTACCAATACCTCCAGATAATATCTTCCGAGCTTCTGCCTGCTTCCCAACAACTCCCCAAGATCAACCGCGTTTTTCTCGTCAGCCTCTCCGCTCTCAAAATGCACCTTCCGCACCTGAGACAGACGCGCGGCAAGCGTATATCCCCCTGCCTCAAACACAAGATAATGTTCCTCTTGCTTTCTAGCCTTTTCCTCCAATGCCCTATAGCTTTTATGCTACTCCCTTTTAAAACCGATGTCAAGGCAAACTCAGTCTTTGTGCTTTATAACCTCTAAGGATATTTCGCGCTCCGCAACTTTGCCTAATCCTCAGTCCAAACCCGAACCCTATTCTATGTTCCTCTCCAGCGCCTCTGCCAGCCTCTCGGCTTTCCTTGTGATGGTCTGAAAGGTCATCTAATTATTTTTTCGCCCGGGCTTTTTCCAAAGCTTTCTTAGCCAACGCATCCGAGTATATTTCCCACTCATCCTTTTCCCCTGGCTTTTTCCTCCGGATATCAAACCGGCAGGTCTTGGCGCCAGCTGGAATGGTTTGAACCACCTTGAGCTGGAAATCCATCGTGGGAAATTTTTCTCGCGCCGCCTCAATCATTCCCTGAACGAGGTATCTCTGGACCCGGCAGTCAAACGCCTTATAGCTGTCCTGATGCGGGCACCAGAGTATATCAAAGGAACAATGTTCCTCATCTTTTATTTCCGGGGCTTCGGGAGAAGCATAGATTTCCCGATTGATCCAGCTCGCAAAAGCCGAGATAAATTCTATTGGCAAAATATCCTCTGGAACTTCAATCCCATCAAGCATCTGTCTTCCTACTTCTCTGCCAACCTCAATCAGCGCCTTAATCATAGCGTTCTGTCCCGGCTCGCCCAATTCCGCCTCAGCAGTTTGAAGCATTTTCAAAACCGCCATCCCAAGCATATTCCCCCAGCGGAAAAGCGAGACCGGGTCATAATCCTTGCGAGATAATGCATCCTTAGCGCACCGCAGACCAGCCTCCTGAAACGGATAATTAAACCGCATCTTTAGAGTGTCCATTATTATTCCTCCCTGAACTTCAGTATTTAATTCCAAGAATTTACCGCGGGATTATCTTTGTCCAAAAACCATGCTCTTGCAAATTGCTTAAATTCAGGAATAAAATAGATGAATAATGGCGCTTTTATATAAGGTAGTGGAAACCTCAACAGTTACCGATGACCGGCTGGAAGAGATCATAAACGGGAAGGTTAAGGAAGGCTGGCATTTTGAGGGCATCCAGTTTGCGATGCGGGAGGGGAGCAAAAGGCCCGCAATGGCGTTTGTGTTATTCACAAAGGAAGCGCCAGACCAGGAAGTTGAATGAAAAAATCAGTCAAATGGCATATCTGGATAGCAAGTGAAGTCCCTCGCGTATTTGTTTTGCTCTTTGTGTTTATCATACCTTTTCTGGTTTATGCTGGCATATCAAACCCTGAGCTTTTGAGCGTGACTGAAAATTCCTTTGCGCTTTACTGGGACACGGACAAGGCTGAGCTTTGCGCGATAAATTATGGAGCTACAAGGTCTAATATGGATAAAAGCTGGGCTGAATCTGGCAAGCCTAAAAAATTTCATTTTCTGGAGGTCAAGGGTCTTAAACCGGGCAAGGAATACTATTACCAGATCAAATGCGGGCAAGAAAAATCAAGGCAGACAAGGATGTCGCCTGGCAGATTTACTACTTTGACCTTGCCCGCGGGAAAACAACTTTTCAGCTTTGCGGTATTGACGGATATGCACATCAAGGAGGATGTTGCAGGACTGATTCTTTTGCCCGGAGCTAAAAATGCGTCTCTGATTCCTGGCTTCAAATGGAAAGACCCGGATGACCCATACTGGAATTTCACCAACCGGAACGCGATTGAAAGGATAAATCAATTGAAGCCAGATTTTACTATTGTGAATGGGGACCTCACAAGCTGGTTCACAGAGGATGAGTTTTTAATTGCCAAACAGATGTTAGATAAATTACAAATGCCTTATTATGTTTTACGCGGAAACCACGACCGTGTTGAAGACCAGCCAGAGGATTGGTTCAAGAAGGTTTTTGGTCTCAAGCAGAGCTATTATAGTTTTGAGCAAGGGGGATTCTTATTCATCTGTCTGGATTCGGTCAGGCTCAAGGACGGCTGGGAGGACATTTCACAAGAGCAATGGCAATGGCTGGAAAGCACTTTGAGGGGGAATGCTCTTGAGCCTACTTTTATTTTTACTCATTATCAGATTGGCATTGGCGCTCCTGGAATAAACAAAGATGACCAGAAGCGTTTTCTCTCAATTTTGGAGCAAAACCCTCAGACTATTGCATGCTTTTATGGACATCAGCACGGCGCTCGTGTTGAAATGTTAAAATTCGGAGAACGCACAGTTCCCCAGATAATTGTTCCTACTGCTAAGGAATATCCGAGCGGATTTGCTCTAGTGAGAGTTTTTGAAACCGGATTTGTGTATAACTTTCAGAGCACAGATTGCGAGAACTGTCTTGAGTGGAGAAGCATCACCCGGGGAGAGTATTTCGGACTCGCGCCTGAGATCAATGGCGGAAGTTTAAGCGAGCGGAATTTTGTCTATCATTTTCCACTGGAAATTCAGGCGCTAGTTAAAAAATAAATTTCTGCAAGGATTACGAGCCTTATTCAGAGCCTTTTGACAATCTCATCAACCTGTGTTAATGGTTTGGTTATGGAAGGAAATGTGATCAATCTCCGGAGCGAACTTATTTCCGAAGTTCCCAAAACAACTTATCTAACACATTCCATTCACAATTTTTATCCAGCGAAGTTTATCCCTCAGGTGCCGAGATTTGTGATTAATTATTTTTCCTTAAAAGACTGCATAATTCTTGACCCGTTTGCTGGCTCTGGCACTACCGCGGTGGAATGCATCCTCACCGGCAATAGCAATATCTCCAACGACATCAATCACTTAACCAGATTTTTGATTAAGCTCAAATTTCACCGCAAAGGACGCAAAGGATTTTTTGTAGGGGAGAGGCTTGCCTCGCCCGTAGAGCCACGGCGTGCCGTGGCGTAGGAGCGAATGGCATTCGCCCTTTTCTGAGGAACGAGGAAAGAGCAAAGAGGAAAGTGTCCGGGCGTTCCGGGGGAACGCCCCTCACAAAATCAAATTAGGTGTTGAGAGATAAAAAGAGGAGGTAAATGATGCCAACAAACACCCAAGAAAAGATCATAAAGCTAATAGAAGTAAAAAAAGAAACACCAAAAAAGAAAAGAAAGAAAAGTTGGAACAAATATTACGGTGATGTTTGCTGTAGAATTTTTAGGGAGTTTTTATTAAAAGAAATTCCAAAAAAATATACGATTAGTTCTCCAAATGCTTATATCAAAGGATATCCAACAGAGTTTGACCTTCTAATTGTAGATCGTAATGTAAAACCTGAAAAGTATACAAACGCTTTCAAACCTGAGAAAGTTAAATTTGGCTTAGAAATAAAAGCCCATGGACTTTTTGTAAGACGCGAAGACTTAAAAAAGGCAATCAAAAAGATCAAAAAGAAATTTGAAGAGATTAAAAAGTCTCATCCTTCAATAAATTTTCTCTATATCACCTATGAGGAAGTATGCTATCCAAAGAAAGAAGGCTCAATTAAGTATTCCAATGAAACTTGTAAAATACTCAAACCATATAAAGCATTTTGCCTTAAAGATAGTATGACAGGGAAAGTAATTCAAAAAGAGTGGCTAAAATTAATATCTCATTTGAATAAGAATCTCCCCTTAATCAACATCGCCTAACAGCGGATAAAAGATTTGGAATTTTGGGGGGCAGAGCTTGACATTTGACATTCTTTCAAAAAGTAAAAATGGTAAAATTTGATTCGCAGGCAAGAGTGCCTGCGCCCCAGAGAGAAATTTTAAACCTGAATCCTGCGTGAATTTTGTTATATTATAGCCCTGCCGAGCTGATTTTTCAAGCAAAATCGGCTATAATCGCCTTTGTTCAGAAACATCATTTTTAATTAGGTTTCTAAACAATGCGCT
>Ga0315298_1002143_pt1 | contig 34334 bp, 28 predicted proteins | sample WHS_1_MG_FD_203077 | JGI IMG/M metagenome (GOLD analysis project Ga0315298, IMG submission 203077) | Extremophilic microbial mat communities from Washburn Hot Springs, YNP, Wyoming, USA - WHS_1_MG | ecosystem: Environmental > Aquatic > Thermal springs > Hot (42-90C) | place: USA: Wyoming...
GGGGCGAGCGCGGTTGGTGCTGGTCGAGAATGATGGTAGCGCGTGCGGCGGCGCTGTGGACCTGGGCGGCGTCGAGGCGAAGGTGCTTCGGCCTCCGCGGCCCATGGGTTTTGCCGAGGTGAACAACTTCGCGCTGCGGCACATCGAGTTCGATACGGAGGCGGTGTGTTTTCTGAACCAGGATACGGTTACGCGCCAGGCGTGGCTTCATGCCTGCCTCGATTGTCTTGAGGCCGACGCGACGCTAGGGGCTGTAATGCCGCTTATCGAAAACTACGACGGCACCGGCTGGGACGAGGCGTTTTTGACGTGCGCCAAGGCCTCGCCAGGGCTCTATGCTGCGATGCAACAAGGGGTGGGCGCCTGCGTGGAGCACTTGCCGCCCTTCATCGCGGTGCCAGAAATCACCGCAGCGGCGATGGTCGTGCGGACCGAGGCCGTCCTGAAGGCCGGGCCGTTCGACCCCATCTACGGCAGTTACTATGAGGACTACGACCTGTGCCGCAGGATTAGCGCGGTAGGATACAAGGTTGGCATCTGCACCCGGGGCCGCGTCGGACATTACGGCGGCTCGGTAACGACTGATCAACGCGCCTATTTGCGCCGTGCGCGCTGGATCGCGCGAAACCGAGTGATCTACGCTGCGCGATGGAAATGGCGAAACCGGCCATGGGGCCTCGTCCGTTATTTTGCGGTGGAACTGCCGCGGAACCTGGCTCGGTCGGCTCTTGGGCGCTCGAACATCCCCCTGCGGGCCTTCCTGCACGCGCAACTGGACCTACTGCGGCTGGCGCCACGCTTGGCCTCGGCCCGCCGTGACCAACGGCAATGGCACAATTACCTAAAAAACCTCGGCTGGCCCGAAAGTCAGGCGCCTAGCGCCTGACCAATTCCGCCGTGGACGTCGGAGGACGAAACGGTAAAAGTGTGGCACGCCCCGAAGCGCCAGCAAAGGGGCGTGGAACTGTGGCACGCCTTGCAGTAGCACGCCCTTCCAGGGCGTGGCCGCGTGTAGTTGTGTGGCACGCCCAGAATGGGGGCGTGGCAGCTTGCTGTGAGCAACGCGTGACGCCTGAACCAGCCACGGCCATCGCTTCGCTCTGGCCGTCCCACACAACAGCGCGTGGCGTTGTGGCACGCCCTTCCAGGGCGTGGCAGCGTATAGTTGTGTGGCACGCCCAGAATGGGGGCGTGGCTGCTTGCTGTGACAAACGCGTGATGCCTGAACCAACCACGGCCATCGCTTCACTCTGGCCACACAACCACGGCCATCGCTTCGCTCTGGCCACACAACCACGGCCATCGCTTCGCTCTGGCCGTGCCACATAACGCTACGATGACGCGACAACGATGCGGATCGTTCATTTCAACGAACACCTGAGCTGGGCTGGCGGGGTCGAGACGTACCTCTTGCATCTGCTGCCGGCGCTTGAGGCGCAGGGCATCGAGCAGCATTACGTATTCGCCCAGGGTGAGGCGGGGCTATTGCCCAGGACGCACCACTTGCCGGAAATCGCCGCCATTGGCCGCCGGGCCGAGGCCGCCGGCTATGCCCACGCGGCAGAGCTTCTCGCTGGGCTTCGGCCCGATGTGGTTCACGTGCATCGGGTGTACAACGTGGGCGTGCTTGGGGCGTGTCTGGATTACGGATCCACGGTGGTCACGTGCCACGATTATCTGTACCTCTGCCCGGCCGGAAGTTTTTTTCATCGCCGTACGCGGACGATCTGCCATCGGCGAGCCGGCATGGGGTGCTTTGCAGTCACGCTTTTTCGGCATTGCATGACGCCCCGGCCGCGCTACGCCCTGGCCTATTACCACCGCGTGCGGCAGTTCGTGGCTTGGCGTGGGCGGTTCGCCAGCGTGCTTTGCCCCAGCGACTCGGTCCGCCAGCGGCTTTTGGAGCACGGTTTTCCGGCGCAGCACACGTTTACGCTGCCATACTTTTGCCCATTGGAACCGCGGCAAGAGCCTCGCCCCTTGCCACCAAGCCCCGTGGTGCTGTTCCTTGGCCGCATCCGGCCCATTAAGGGCTACGATGTGTTCATCCGTGCCGTGGGAATGCTGCCGGGCGTGCGGGCCGTGATGGTAGGCGACGTCAGCAATGGCACGGCCGAGCGTGTGGGTCGGTTGGCTCAGCAGTACGGCTGCGGTGACCGGCTGGAGATTCGGCTCTGGGCTGGCCGCGACGAGGTGGCGGGGCTGTTCCAACGGGCGTCGGTTTTCGTGTTCCCTTCCATCTGGCCCGAAACCCTGGGCATTGTGGGCCTGGAGGCGATGGCCTCGGGCGTGCCCGTGGTGGCAAGCGACGTGGGCGGCGTGCGGCAGTGGCTTCGCCACGAACACAACGGGCTGTTGGTGCCGCCAGGGGACGCAACCGCCCTGGCCCAGGCCATCGGGCATCTTTTGGCCAGCCCCCAGCGCCTGCTGGAAATGGGCCGGGCAGGCATCGACACCGTGCGTGCCGCATTCCTCCGCGAGCAGCACGTAGAGAAGCTGCTAAGCATTTACAACGCCACAAAAGTAGAATGGACTTCGGCCACCACCACCCTGTAGGGTCCATCGCGAGCACCATAGTAGATGGTCAGCACCATGAGCGGCACATCTCGGCGGGCGATGCCCGCCCTACATGATGTCAGGCACGGTGTGGCCGACTAACTCTGATGGCTGATACGATTCGCGTCCTGCACTACTTCGCCTTTCCCGGCGGCGGCATCGGGCGGTATGTCCACGAACTGCTCTCGCACATGGTGGAGGTGCGGGATATGGAGGTGGAACTGGCCTGCATCCCCAGCTACCACCATCGGCAGGCCGCGCGGTACGCGATTTGGCCGGGCCTGCGCGATATCACGCATCCCAGCCCCTGGCGCCGCCGTGTGCGGTTTGCCATCAACCTGGTGGTCAACCCGCTGCGCGCGATCCGGCGGGCACGGGAAACCGGGGCGCAGATCCTGCACCTTTCCACCATTCCGCACGTAACCTTTGCGTGGTGGGGCCGGGCTCTTCGCCGAAGTGGGATAACCCTGGTGGCCACGGCCCACGACGTGCGGCGTTCCCAGGGGCTCATCCACCTCGGCTATGAACTTGAGGAACTCAAGCGACTGTACCGCACCTGTGCAGCCATCTTCGTCCACAGCGAGCATCAAAAGCGCGACCTTATGGATTTCGCCGGCGTACCGGCCGAGCGGGTGGTGATCGTGCCTCATGGGCCCTATTACCACGGCCGGCCCCAAGGCGACAAGCAATCGCTCCGGCGCCGCTACGGGGTGCCGGTCGATAAACAGGTAGCCCTGTTTTTCGGCGACATCCGGCCGGACAAGAACCTGGACCTCTTCCTCCGGGCCATGGTCCCCTTCCGTGACCGGCTGTTTCTGGTGGTGGCCGGCCAGGCAAAGAATGACGATGGGAAAGACGCCACATACTATAAGAAGCTGGCAAATGGGCTGGGGCTTGCGGATTGCGTTCGGTGGCGGCTGGAGTACATCCCCGATGAGGAGGTTCCGGACTACCTTGAGCTGTGCGACTGGGTGGCAATGCCCTATAGCAGCCGCTTTACCTCGCAAAGCGGCGTGCTGAACGTGGCCGTCGCCCATCGGCGCCCCGTGTTGGTTACTTCCACACCCACCATTGCACAAACGCTGGCCAGAGCGGAGGTAGGCGTCTGCGTCGATCCCGACGATTTACGAAGTCTGACAGACGGCATAGCTAGGCTCCTGGCCCGGCAACCTGAGAGTTTCTGTGGGGCGATGGACAAATACCTACAAACCTACTCGTGGCAAACTAACGCAACGGTTGCCGTGGACACCTACCGCGAGGTCCTGAGATGAGCGCCGCCCACCCCTCGTTGGCCATGCAGTCTGGCTCCGGGCCACAGCGGCTGCGTGTTGTGGTTGTTCAGATCGGCTCGCGAAGAAACTACGCGGTACCAATCGCTCTGGAGCAGGCAGGACTGCTTGAGAGATTTTATACCGACTGGTACGCGGCGAAGGGCCTAGCCACATGGGCTGCGGCGCGTCTAGCCCAGTGGCTGCCTGCCAAGGCATTGGCCAGAGCGGCTGGTCGGCATGCCGGCGAGATTTCGCTTGCCAAGGTGGCGCATTTTCCGGGATTTGCGCTTCAGTACAAATGGCACAAATATCGAGCCGCACGCCGAGGCGCTTTGCCGCGCGCGTATGTTTGGGGCGGCCGGCAGTTCTGCAAGCTGGTCGTAGAAAGCGGACTTCCGGCCTGCCAGGCAGTCTTTTGTTTCTCTTCCGTCGCCAAGGAGGTATTCGAGCGACTCCGGGGCACAGGGGCAAACCGCGTTCTGGACCAGGGAATTCCGCCCCTCGCCTATGAGGATCGGCTGGTTCGGGAACAGGAAGCCGCCTACGCCGATTGGGCAAGGCCTAGGCCGCCAGTGGCCGGGGTGGAGGAGTACGCCGAGCGCCAGCGCGAGGAGTGGGCCCTGGCTGACGTGATCCTGTGCCCTTCGGGGTTCTGCCGTAACGCATTATCGGTGGAGGGGGCGCCGCTTGAAAAGGTCCGGCTTCTCCCTTTTGGCATCCACCCACGGTTCTTCTCCACAAAAAAGAATCGAGGCAGCATCGGGAACAGCGCGCTCCGCGTTCTGTTCGCCGGCAATACCCCTATCCGAAAGGGGTTGCCAGATCTCGTGCTAGCCCTCGAACGGCTTGCGTCTTCAAGAGTCGAGGCGGTTTTCGCAGGAGAAACGTCCACGCTGACGCCATATGGACTCCACCGGGCCAGCCGGGTGGGATCGCTTTTGGGCAACATTCCCCGCACGACGATGCAAGACCAATACTTGCAGGCCGATGTATTTGCGCTTCCCACCGTGTCCGATGTTTTCCCTGCGGTGGTGCTGGAGGCGATGGCCGCGGGACTACCAGTAATCACCACGCCGAATTGCGGTTGCGCCGACGTCGTACGGGACGGCGTGGACGGCTTTATCGTGCCCATCCGTGCCCCAGACCGAATCGCAGAAAAGCTAGAGCTACTGGCCACGAATCCGGCGCTGCGCGCGGAAATGGGCCACAATGCGGCGGAGCGGGCAAAAGAGTATACGCTGGAAAAGTACCGCGAGCGGCTGGTTGCAGTGCTCGCGGCAATCGTCCCCAATGGCGATCCCCTCGCGTGAGCTGCCCCAGCACGTGGCTTCTCCGAGCGTGCACGGAGCCGTTCGGCGTTCGGTCTATCACAGAAACGCCCAGAGCAACCTCAATGGCGAACAAGTTCGCTTGGATTCGGCCGAGTGCGTCCGTGGCACCGGTTAGGGGTGGTGGGCCGCCGCACTGCGGCCCCGCCCGGTGGCTGTCTGCACTGCGGGACCCAGCGGCTTTGGCGGTCCTCGTCGGCTTTCTTGGTTTATTCCTCGGAGGGCTCCGCGATATCGGGGGTTGGTTTTCTCCGTACCGCTGGTGGTTCGTGGCCGCGATCGCTGTGGGACTGCTCGCCGTGGCCGCGCGAGCCCGGTGGGTCCCGTATCGCCAGGAGCACCATTGCTTGTATGCCCTGATGGCCGTCTCGGCCCTCTCGTGCGTGGTCTCGCCTATGCCCGAGTACAGCTTCGCACGCCTGGCCACCTTCGTTGTGATGTTTTTCGCGGTGTTCATCGCGGGCTGGGCCTGGCTCCAAAATGCAAGGAATGCGGCCTTGGTCGTTTCGCTTCTGGTGCTTTCGGCCGTCATTGGCGCTTTGGCGAGCCTCTATTATCTGGCCCAGGAGGGCGAATTCATACCTTCGCAACGCGTCACGGGGGCCTTCGGCAAAGCCACAGGCACGGGGAGTTTTGCCGCTGCGGCCCTGCCGCTGGTGCTCTGGAAATGGCAGTACGCCCGCGGCAAGCAGCGCCTGTTGTACGGCGGGGTGCTTGCGATTTTGGGCTACCTGTTGGTGTTTTCCGGTGCCCGAGCCGCCGCGGTCGGGGGGATTGGAGCCGCAACCGTGTGGTTTTGGAAGCACCATCGAGGACTTCGCGTCGCGTTGGCCGGCGGGTGGGCGCTGGTCGTGTCGTTGTTGCTCGCGGGGGTGCTGAGTTTCGAGATGCTGCCTGACTATATCGTGCGCGAGGAAACGATCCCGACCTTCACAGGGCGCATACCCCGCTGGCGGGTGGGCCTCGCCTTGTTTCTGCAAAGCCCAGCGATCGGGCACGGCTACGGCATGACGCGGTACATTAGGCTTTACCAGGAGGGGGAGCACCTTCGCGGCCAGCTCGTCCCTGCGGCCTTTAGCTTATCGGACTTGCTGCCCGGCAGCCGCCAGCGCCTCGGGCGCATGACGCTGCACAGCGATCAAGTGGAGCGGTTGGTGGAGACGGGCGTCGCGGGCTTTGTGCCGTTTGCGCTTTTTTGGTACTTCGTGATGCGCCGGGTCGCAAGGCTCCTGCTTGGGCCTTTGAGCCCTTCCCGCTCGCTGGCCATCGCTTTGGGCTTGAACGTATCCTATATTTTCCTTGATTCCTTCATGCACGGGGCGCTTTTTGCCATCAACGCGCCTGGCACCACTCTCTCCTGGCTGGTGATCGCGCTGTTCATGGCGACAAGCGACCTGGCGATAGGTGAATCGAGGCCCCGCAGTGCGTATTCTGCACATTATCCACAGCGTTGATCCGCGGTCGGGCGGGCCGAGCCACGCCCTGCGCGGCCTGGTGGCCGAGCAGGTCCGCCAAGGCCATCAGGTGACCATCCTTACCACCAACGCCCAGTCGGCCGAGCCCTGGGCCCAGGAAGCCGAGTACCGCGCCCGCATCCAGGCGGATCCGGCGCTAGCGGCAGCCGAGGTGTTCATTGCCAAGGCCTACGGGCGTAGTCGTCCCTTTGCGCGATTCTCGTGGACGCCCCAGGCATGGCGCTGGCTGCGGCGGCGCCTGCGGGATCGGAATCTCCGCCCGGATGTGCTCCACATCCACGGCGTGTTCAGCCACCTCACCACCCTGGCCCCGCGGCTGGCACGGCGCTACGGCGTGCCGTATATCCTTCGGCCGGCAGGCACGTTTTCGCCACCATGCCTGGCCATGGGCCGGCGGAACCTCAAGCGCTGGTTCACCAACCTCTTTGTGGCTGGCGATCTCCGGCGGGCGGGCGCGGTACAGGCGACCACCCCGGCCGAGGCCGAGGAACTTTGCGCCCAGTTTGGGCTTCGCCGCGTGGCCGTGGTGCCGCATGGCGTAGCAGTCCCATGGGCCAATGGCACTACCCCCGACGAAGCTCGGGCCGCCTTGGGCCTGCCGCCTGCGGCCCGGGTAATTCTGTACCTCTCGCGCCTCGCGCCCAAGAAGCGGCCCGAGTGGGTGGCCGAGGCACTCGCAAGGCTCCGCCCAGATAATCCGGGCCTTGTGGCGGTTTTTGCGGGCCCCGACGCCGGGGCCGAGCACGACCTGGACCAAGCCATCGCCGCAGCCGGCCTCCAGGACGCCATCCGGCGGTTCGGCTTCGTCACCGGCGGCCAGAAGGAGCAGTTGCTTGCGGCCGCCGACGTGCTCGTGCTCCCCTCGCGATCCGAAAACTTTGGCGTGGTGGTGGTCGAGGCCATGGCCCACGGCGTGCCGGTGGTAGTCACCCCCGGCGTGGCCAGCCACATCCATGTCGATGCCTCGGGCGGCGGCCTGACCGTGGACGACACCCTTGATGCGTTCGTGGCAGGCCTGCGCCAGGTGCTCTCGGCCGACCGCCGGCACCTTGGCCGGCGGGGCCGCGAGTATGTGGAAAACCACCTTACGTGGCAGGCCGTGACGCGACACGTCGAGGAACTTTACCAAGCCGTGATCGACGGAAAGCCGCTTTCCGGGAATTTCGTCGCTGCCCACGTCGCCGCCGTAAAGTGCTTTCTAAACACGAACCCGTAGGTCACGCACCTTGTGCGTGAGCGCCGTAGCCGAATGCCCAGTATCGGTGCTCACACAGTGTCTGACTCTTTTGCGTTAGGATCGTGAGCGATAACCGCCTGCCCATTTCGGTGGTTGTGCCGGTCCTCAACGAGGAGGCGAACCTGGCCGACTGCCTGGCCAGCGTCCGCTTTGCCGACGAGGTGTTCGTGGTCGATTCCGGCAGCACCGACCGCACGGTCGAGATTGCCCAGGCACACGGGGCCCGTGTAGTGCAGTTCCGCTTTCAGCCGGGCGGCCCACGCAAGAAGAACTGGGCCCTGGAAAACCTACCCTTCCGGAACGAGTGGGTGCTGCTATTGGATGCCGACGAGCGGGTTACGCCGGAGTTGGAGGAAGAAATCCGCCGCGAGTTCCAGTCCGGTCCGCGGTACGATGGCTATTACCTGAACCGGAAACTCCTGTTTCTGGGTCGTTGGCTCCGGCATGGCGGCAACTATCCGAGTTGGAACCTAAGGCTCTTTCGGCACCGTCTTGGCCGGTACGAGAAGCTCGAGACCGAGGACCTTCAGTCGGCCGGCGATGTCGAGGTGCACGAGCACGTGGTGCTGACAGGCCGCGCGGGCTACATGCATCAGCCGATGCTGCACCTGGACTATAAGGACCTCTCACGGTGGATTGCCCGGCACAACAACTACTCCACTTGGGACGCCAAGATGCGGCTCAATCTGCTCAATTGCAAGGAGCTCTCGCAGGCGATCCCTGCGAGGCTTTTCGGCACGCCGATCGAGCGTAAGCGGTGGCTCAAGAAGCTGTGGGTTCGGCTGCCCTGCCGCCCGCTCTTGCGGTTTCTGTACATGTACGTTTTCCGCGCGGGCTTCCTTGACGGCCGCCCCGGGTTCATTTACGCTGTACTAAAGGCTACCCATGAGTTCCACATTTCAGCGAAAATGTGGGAAATGCGGCAACAACAACAGGCAACGGCTATTCCTGCCTCGGTCGAGCGACTTGGGCCAGAGAACACCTGATACCCCTGTGAGCGTGGCTAGCAGGTAACAATCCATATGGCAAGACTTCGAAGACCCTCACTTTCCGATTGGCGCCGTTGGGAATGGCGCGATTACCTTGCCTATTTCCTTTCCTATGAGGCTGCCAAAGCACGGGCACAAGGCAGGGAAATAAGCGTCGCGCGCGTCTTGGATAACGAGGCTTTCGTTCAGTTTTGCCGGCCGATTCGCGAGCGGCTTACGGCGAAGTTTTCAGGGGAAGCGCCACGCGTCTCCATTCAGTTGCCGGCGCGGAACGATGAGGTGGAGTTGTTAGCCACTCTTGTGTCCTACACGCTGCTCGACGTGGAGGATGGCGTTGCGGAGGTGATCGTCGCAGACAACGCAAGCACCGATGGGACACGCGAGGTGATTGAAGCCTGTGGCGCAAAGTACGCCTTCGCGCTAGAGCCCGGCATTGGGCGGGCCCGGCGGGCAGCATACGATGCTATGGCGCCCAGCGCGGAGTTCGTCTGGCTGACTGACTGCGATGCTCGAGCCGTCGCACCGCTTCGGCGCCCGGGGGTCCACAACCCGCGCGGCACGATTCTTCGGACCAACATCCGCTGTTTGGACAGTAGGCCGGACGTTGTTGGCCTGTCCACGGGAATCGTCTACGAATACGTCCATCCGGCATTTGCGCTGCTTCGCGCCATTGCGGTTCTACTACGCCGTGCGCCTCGCGTGCACTGCGGGAGTGGTGCTAACCAGTTCATTCGCCGGCAAGCACTCGATGCTATCGGGGGCATCCACTCGGACATCCCGTACCGAAATCGCGAGGATCACCAGCGGATGTATGAATTGGCCCGGTACGCGAAGTCCATCAAGGCCAACATGCTTAGCGCGGCGACCGATGGTGCGCTTTTCGCCCCTGTTTACCACAGCGGCCGACGGCGGGCCAAAATGTGCGATGTTCTTCGGTGTATAGTCCACGGGCGGTGGCGCCCGGCGGGCCCTAGGGACCGCTGGGGTTTTCCTGTGCACCCTTTGGATCGCATACGCGCATAGTGGCTGCCTGTATGCGCGGCGTGCGGTCTTCCCTTCGGAGCCTAGCGCTAGTTCTGGCTCGGGCGCTTGGTAATGACTGGTCGTTACCGCATTGGCGAGTGCTTTGCTTTCACGATGTGCCGCCTGAGGCGGCTGGTCGATTCGAGGAATACGTGAGTTGGTTTGGGCGTTATTACGAATGGGTGAGCTTCTCTGCGGGGTGCGCTGCTGTACGTGAAGGCCCGCTGACGCACCCAATCGCTACGTTACGATTCGATGATGGATGGTTGTCCCAAGGCACTGTAGTGCTCCCGATACTGCGCCGCATGCGAATTCCCGCGTGTTTGTTCGTTGTCCCGGAGTACGTCAATCGCGGTACGATGTTCAGGAATAGGGCGGGCGGACACGCGATGACCTGGTGCATGGTGAAGGAGTGGCTAGCGGCAGGGCTAGAACTTGGCAACCACACGTTCTCTCATATGCGGCTGAGCGAATGCGACTCGGACACCATTTGGCGGGAGGTCGCAAAGGCAAATGACGAGATCTTTGATCGTACCGAATATCGTTGCGTACATTTCGCCTACCCCCACGGACGGTGGTCGCCCAGGAGCCGGGAGATTATTCGGTCAATGGGGCTAATCAGTCAGAGCACTATCGTACGTGGGCCAATGAGAAAAGGTCATCCGCTCGAGGCACTTCGGGCCGACCAATGCGATCTGTCGCGAGATCCACGACGGTCTGAACTTGTGATGCGAGCTGCGGAGTGGGCTCCCTGGCTGCGCCGGATTGGCGCACTGGTCGCGCGGCTGCAAAGAATATGCCTATAGCGAGCTCGCTATAGTACCCCTCGGGTTGTGGGCTCTGGGAAGAGAGCGTGCGATTGATGGTGGGATGTTATGGATGCAATTCTCTGGCGCGGGAATGAGGAATGCTTTTTACGTGCGGCCTGCCACATTTGCAAGTATGGAGGCGGGTGGCTCGTTTTGGGGCCAAGACCTTTTGGCTTGTTTGGTTCTCAAGGAGCGGTGCTCGGTTCTGGTAAAGTTTTTAGGGCGGGCGTTGAGCGGTGAGGACCCGATTGTGTTGCGGGGGTAACGGGGAAGTCAAAAAGAGTCCCGAGCGACTCCATCTACGCGCGGTGCAAATGCATGCAAGCGGTAGCAGCGTGGGCGGTGCGCGCTATCGGGTGATTTGGCACGGTCAGCTACCGGGTGCGGATGGGGGAAGGGAGCATGTTAGTCGTCGCACGTAGGCCGGGGCCAGGGCCGGCGCGCCGTAGGCCTTGGCGCTAGGGTCTGAATGAGAAGCAAAATGACGGGCTTGTTGGGCGAGGTACCCCGGCGCGTTCGGCACTGGGTTCGGCTGGCGGGGTTACGAGGCTGCATTCTGTGTGCGCGGGAGTTGTGTGGTGACCGCGCGGCCGTCAGGGTGCCATTACGAGGCTTTGGGGGGCCGGTTACACTGAGGCTTGGAACCACGGACCTGGAGGTTGCGTGGACCGTGCTCGGCCGGCGGGATTACGATTGCGTTCCAAACATCCAGAATGTGGGTACGGTGATGGATGCTGGCGCCTATACTGGGCTAAGCGCGTTATACTTCGCCCATAGGTTCCCATCTGCGACCATAGTGGCGATTGAGCCATGTCCTAGCAATTTCGCCGTGTTGGCACAGAACGTCAGCGGTTATGAGCGGATAAAACCGGTGTGCGCTGCGCTTTGGTCGGAGTGTGGGTCGGCGGCTATTTGTGACCGAAACACCGGTCACTGGGGATTCGCCTTGCAGGCCGTCAGTCGAATGCCGCCGATGGGCGAGGTGGAGTGTTTGACGATTCCTAGGATCATGGATGTGTTTGGTCTGAGGGCGATCGATATTCTTAAACTGGACATCGAGGGGGCGGAACGTGAGGTGTTGGGGTCCTCGGCGGGTTGGATCGACAAGGTGCGGGTCTTGGTGGCTGAGCTGCACGACCGGATCACCCCGGGATGTAGCATGGCTTGGGATGACGCGACGCGAGGGTTTTCGTGGCACCGACATGGATCGGGGTTAGTCGTGGCCGGCCGAGATCAGGTGTGAGCTGGAGGTACGATGCTCGCAGAATGCGTTAGGCCGGGATATCACGCAGCTGGGCACCCGACTTGTGAGGGTGCGCATTGCAGCAGCTTGTGCAAAATGTGCGGGATGGGAGATTGAAAGTGGCCGAGGTGCCGGTGCCGCGGGCCGAGGGCAATCGGCTGTTGGTCCGCACACATGCCTCGCTCATCTCGGCCGGCACCGAGCGGATGGTGGCCGAGCTTGCCCGCAAGGGCCTGTTGGGCAAGGCCCGGGCCCGGCCGGACCTGGTCGAAAAGGTGCTGACCAAGGTCAGGCGCGACGGCCTCCGGGCGAGTTTCCAGGGCGTTTGCGAGCAACGGGACGGCGAGGCCCCAATGTCAGGTCTTTCCCCTTCGTGTGTTGGTGCGTCTTGCCCGGCTTGAGGCGGCCTGGATGTGGCGCCACCGGTCCAGGGCCTGAAGGTGCCGGAACCAGCCCCGGAGGCCCCGGTGCTTGCGGACTAAGGATTCCCGCGCGGCACGCACGGCCTCCACGTTTTCGTCTTGCAGAGGCATACTTAGTTTCTCCTGATGGTCTGGCCCAGAGCGGCTTTGGGGATGGTTCCGGGGGACACCAACAGCGCTCGCTCGCCAGCCGGATCGGCGGCAAGCGGCCGGGTGGCGCTGCTGGCTTGTCCTGTAGTGCCGGGTAAGGGTACGAAGCTGCACATATGGCTGACCGCCCAAGGCATCGAAAGGCGGTCCGGCACTACCGCGACCCTGGTCATGGCCGCGAATTGACGTTTTCCTGCTATCGCCGGTGGCCCTTGTTGACCAGCGACGTTTGGCGAGGGATGCTCGCCGAGTGCATTGATCGGGCCATGGTGGGCCACCGGTATCGACTGGCCGCATTCGTGTTCATGCCCGAGCATGTTCATTACCGGACGATCCACGATCCTGGCGGGTATCGACTATTTGCACGACAATCCGGTGGGACGGGGATGAGTCAAAAGGGCTGTGGACTGGAAGTGGTCCGGCGCCCCGTTCTACATGTGTGATCCTCTTGGGCAGTATACGGGTTTGTCGACCGTGCATCGTCTGCCAGCGAAATTCCTGAGTGGAGGGGATTAGCCCAACCTCGGCACTGCTGGACAAGCCAGCAGTGGCACCCATGTGATACCCGTGCGTCGGCCCTTGGGCCCACAGGCCTGTGAAACAACTCCTGCAAAACGTTAAGAACGGCCAATTGGACCTCGCCGAGGTGCCGGTGCCGCGGGCCGAGGGCAATCGGCTGTTGGTCCGCACGCACGCCTCGCTCATCTCGGCCGGCACCGAGCGGATGGTGGCTGAGCTAGCCCGCAAGGGTCTGTTGGGCAAGGCCCGGGCCCGGCCGGACCTGGTCAAAAAGGTGCTGGCCAAGCTCCGCCGCGATGGCCTCCTGGCCACGCTGGCCAGCGTGCAGGACCAGTTAGACCGCTGGATGCCGCTTGGCTACAGTGCGGCCGGCGAGGTGGTAGCCGTCGGGCCGGCCGTGGGGCGCTTCAGGCCGGGCCAGCGTGTGGCCTGTGCTGGGGCCGGGGTGGCCAATCATGCGGAATATAACGCGGTGCCGGAACTTCTGGCGGCGGCCGTGCCGGATGGCGTAAGCGACGAGGCGGCGGCTTACGCCACGCTGGGAGCGATCGCCTTGCAGGGCATTCGCAACGCCGATGTCCGCGTGGGCGAATACGTGGTGGTGGTGGGCCTGGGGCTTTTGGGCCAGCTTGCGGTGGAGATTCTCCGGGCGGCAGGGTGCCGGGTGGCGGGGCTCGACCCCGTGGCCAGCCGGCGGGAGCTGGCCGCGGCGGCCGGGGCCGAGTTGGTGCTTTCGCCCCAAGCCTCGGCCGTGCCTGCGGTGCGGAGCTGGTCGCGGGGCCTGGGGGCCGATGCGGTGTTGATCACCGCGGCAACCGCAAGCAACGCGCCGGTGGAGCTCGCAGCCGAGCTGGCCCGCGACCGGGCCCGGGTGGTCATGGTCGGCGTGACCGGCATGAACATCCCGCGCAAGGCGTATTACGAAAAAGAGCTCACCTTTATCGTCTCCCGATCTTACGGGCCGGGGCGGTACGACCGGCAGTACGAAGAGCACGGCCACGACTACCCGCCGGGCTACGTGCGGTGGACCGAGGGGCGGAACCTCCAGGCGTTTTTGGACCTGGTGGCCTCTGGGCGGGTGCGGCCCGAGCGGCTTACCACGCACCGCTTTAGCATCGAGCGGGCGGCCGAGGCCTTCGAGCTGATCCTCCGCGGGCGCGAGCCGTACCTGGGCGTGGTGCTCGAATATCCCCGGCGGGCCAGCCCGCCGCAACCGCGGATCGCGCTTTCCGCCCTGCCGCGCCGGCCGCTGGCAAAAAGCACGCTGGGCGTGTCGTTTATCGGGGCCGGAAGTTTCGCCCGATCGGTGCTGTTGCCGATCCTGAAAAAGCGGTCCGACGTGACGTTCCGCGGGATCGTCACCGCCTCGGGCACGACCGCCGCCACCGTAGGGCCGAAATACGGGTTCGCGTGGTGTTCGAGCGACCCGGCCGAGGTCTTTAGCGACCCGGAGACCGACGCGGTGTTTATCGTTACCCGGCACTCGCAGCACGCGCCGCTGGTGTGCCAGGCCCTGGAGGCCGGCAAGGCCGTGTTCTGCGAAAAGCCGCTGGCCATCTCGGCCGAACAGCTCGAGGCAGTGCGCCAGGTGCTCGCCAGGTGTGCCGCGGTTGGCCCGCCGATCAATGCAGCTTCCTTGCCGTCTGATGCCGGCTTTTCCCCGCCGGATGCAGCAGCCAATGGCGCGACGCAGCACGCGGCCGCCGCGGGCAACCACTGCCCGCCGCGGTTGATGGTGGGCTTCAACCGGCGGTTCGCCCCGCTGGCCGGCGAGCTGAAGGCGTTTTTGGCTGGTCGGGGGCCGATGAGCGTCACCTACCGGGTCAACGCCGGCCCGGTTCCGCCGGACCACTGGCTGGCCGACCCAGCCGAAGGGGGCCGCATCGCCGGCGAGGCCTGCCACTTCCTCGACTTCTTCGCCTTTTTGACCGGTGACCGGCCGGAGGACCTGCGGCGGCTCTCGCCCGACGGGGCCCGGCCGGCCGACGACGCCCAGCTTCTGGTCCGCTACAGCGACGGCTCGCTGTGCCATCTGATGTACACCACCAGCGGCCCGGCCGGGGCCAGCAAGGAACGCATCGAGGCCTACGCTGGCGGGGCCATGGCCGTGCTGGAAGATTTCCGCCGGCTGGAACTGATCGAGCCCACGGGCCGGCGCCGGGTGCGGCGCCTGTGGCGGGCCGACAAGGGCCACGCGGCCGAGATTGCCGCCTTCGTGGCCCTGGCCCGCGGCAGCACCCCCGCGCCCGTGGCCCCCGAATCCCTGCTAGAAACCACCGCACTAACGATCGCTTGATCGGCGGGGCACTGGCGGCGCAACTCCAGTCGGCTACCAGACTCGACGCCTCTCAACTCACACTCGATATCAGACGCCCCTCACCCCGAACTCTCGCCCTGAAATGCCAACAAAGTCCTTGCGGCGGGCATGGCGCAATGAACACGTTCAACGCTCGTGGCTTATTACATTGCAGCCCCGACGATGGCCCGCCCTGGCAACCTTCGATCACCCACGAAGTCCGCCGTCGGCCTCGTTCTCCACCGACGTCCGTTCACGCGAGCCGCGGACGCGCAACCGGGCAAGCAGGGATTGTCCCGGCGCCGATTTTTGGGCGTAAGCTCAGTAGGAAAAAGACAAGAAGCACCCCACTCCATGGAAAATGGCCTTCTGCGCCACCACCGGGCTGCAATAGCTTTGGCCAAGACAGGACTCACATGGCGGTAAACAAGATTTCCATACGGCCTATCTCACACGTGAAACAGCTTTTTGTGCGAAAAGGAAGACGCCCGCATAAAGTTCCATGCGGACTGTTTCGTGGGCTGACTCTTCTGCTTGACTTGCAAACGCAGACGCAGCTTTATTTAGGCTTATGGGAGCGTGAAACGCACAAATACATCAAGGAGGCAGCACGCACCTGTGAGTGGGTTGTCGACGTTGGAGCGGGTAAGGGGGAATTGTGCTTATACTTCTTGAAGAGCTCCAAGGCCGCGCGAATTTGGGCGTTTGAGCCTCAGACGGCAGAAACCGACATCTTTTGGCGGAATCTTGCGCTAAACGGGGAGCAGGATACGGCAAGGATTACGATTTCAAACAAATTTGTCGGAACGAAAATGGACTCCAATCATATACAGCTGGATTCACTACAAGTTGAAACGAACAATTTGGGATTCCTTAAGATTGACGTAGATGGGAAGGAGGTCGATGTCTTGAAAAGTGGAGAATTGTTGCTTTCACATAACCAGGTCTGTGTGTTAGTGGAGACGCATTCGAGGCAATTGGAGGAGGAGTGTGTGGATTTGCTGACTTTGTGGGGCTACACTGTGCTGATTGTGAAGAACGCGTGGTGGCGGTTTATTATACCGGAGCAGCGTCCCTGTCCTCATAACAGGTGGCTTTGGGCGCGGAGGGCTTGAGGGCCGCCGGTTTGTTCCGGCTTCGTCTGCCAGACCGCAGCTTTGGGGCCCGGGTTGGTGCGAGTTTCAGAGGCGGTAATCTGTCGCGGGCGGCGTGGAAAGCGGGCTTGCGACTGGCGCTTCTCGAAGTTTTTTAGAGCGTGGTCACATGCGCAGCTTTTGGGCGTGTCTGTCATGATGCGGCGCTTGCCGGATGACCCAGCTGAGGGTGCTTCAGAGTCGTTGCAACGGGGATCGCGCGGGAAGGCGCTCAACGCTTGTGGCTTTTTACATTGCCGCCCGGAGGATGGGCCGCCTTTGGCAGCCTTCGCTCACCCACGAGGTCCGCGGTCGGACTGGATTTCGGTGGGCGATGCCCACCCTACTGAATGACTTGGTCTCGCGTGCCGGACTATCGTCGCTTCCTTGTGCCTGGAGGAACGCATTTCTTCACGGTGGTGACTTACCAGCGGCAGCCGTTGTTTGCTGACCAGGAGAACATTCAGCGGCTTCGGATGGCGATTTTCGCCGTGCAGCGAGAGGCACCGTTTCGGTTTCTGGCGGGCGTTGTTTTGCCCGACCACATGCATTTTCTTTGGTCGCTGCCCGCAGGCGATAGCGATTATTCCTCGCGGCTGGGCCGTATCAAGGCCCGCTTCAAGCCTCGTGATACCACGGGTCCTGCGTCCCGCATCCCGTCCTCGCGCCAGAAGCACTGTGAGCGGACTATTTGGCAGCGCCGATTCTGGGAACATACCATTTTCGACGAAGACGAGTTGGGGGCGTTTCTCGACTACATCCACTACAATCCGGTAAAGCACGGCTTGGCGACTTGCCCACACGCATGGCCAGCATCCAGTTTCCGGCGGTGGGTCGCGGCGGGGTACTACGAGGCTGAGTGGGGATGCATGTGCAAGCCGGGCACACCAACCGTGACGCTGCCACCAATCGACCATATCACCGGCGAACCCCAGTAGGGTGGGCAACGCCCACCGAGCAGCAGCAGTAGGGTGGGCAACGCCCACCAACACCCCTGCCCAATCACACCTCAACACCGGCTGGTTTTCGGTGGGCGATGCCCACCCTACTGGTTACTGACATGCGATGATCTATGCACCTTGCCGTGGTGACGCCGCAGCCGACGCCGTACCGCGATCCGTTCTGGAACGCGGTGGCGGCGGTGCCGGGCGTGGAACTTGACGTGTTCTATTGCGTGGCGGGCACGGCCGATCGGCCGTGGCAGCGCGACTGGCAATGCCGCTTCCACGCCGAGGTGCTGCCTCGCCGCTGGTTACCGGGCCTGGACGGGTGCTACTGGAACCCGCAGGTTGCCGAGCGCCTTGCGGCCAAGCCATACGACGCAGTGCTTTTGGGCGGGTACAACCATCTGACCATGCTGCGGGCGATGGTTGCGTGCCGGCGCCGCGGCGTGCCGTATTTGTTGATGTGCGAGAGTTTTCTGGGGTTGGTTCGGCCGCGGTGGCGGCGGGTGGTCAAGGGGCCTTTGGTGCGGTGGGTGGTGCGCAGGGCGGCGGGGCTTTTGCCCACGGGCCAGCTTGCCCGGGAATACCTGCTTTCGTATGGTGGCCCGGGGGACCGCGTGTGTCTGGTGCCGAACTCACCCGACCTGGAGGGCCTGCGGCGGCAGGCGCTGGAGTTGGAGCCGCAGCGGCAGGAGTTGCGGCACGAGCGCCGCTGGGGCGACGAGCCGGTAGTGCTGTTTGTGGGCCGGCTGATCTGGAAGAAAGGGGTGGACGTGCTCATTGAGGCCGTGGGGCGCCTGGATCGGCCGGTGCGGCTGGTGATCGCTGGCGACGGGCCGGAGCGGCCGAAGCTGGAGCGGCTTGCCCGGCGGCTTTCCCGGGGCTGGGTGGAGTTTGTGGGCTTTCGGCAGCCGGCCGAGCTGCCCCGGTGGTATGCGGCGGCCGATGTATTCTGCCTGCCGTCGCTCACCGAGCCGTGGGGGGTGGTGGTGATGGAGGCCCTTGCCTCGGGCCTGCCGGTGGTGGTGACCGACCGGGTGGGGTGCTATCCGGACGTGCTCAATAGCCCTCGGGTGGGGCAGGCGGTGCCGGCGGGGGATGCCGCGGCCCTGGCTTGTGCTATAAAGGAATATGTGGAGCGGCGGCCCAGCCGGGCGGAGGTACACCAGGCCTGGCAGCCGGTGGTGGACCGCATGCGGCACGAGCGGGTGGCCGCCGAGCTGGTGGAGTTGGTGCGGCAGGTGTGCGGAGAGCGGGGAGCGCGGAGCAGGGAGCGGAGAGCGCGGAGCGGGGAGGTGAGGGTGTTCGGCGAGTAGAGGCCGAGGGTTGAAGGGCTACGGTTAGCCAAGTAGGGTGGGCAACGCCCACCACCTTCTTATGTTTGAAAACACGGGCAATCGTGCTCCATGGACCCGCGTGGCCGAACCCCGCCGCAATCAATCGGTGGGTGATGCCCACCCCCCTACTTGCTGGCCGCAATGTATCGGTGGGCGATGCCCACCCTACGTGCCTTTTGGAGTGCGAAAGAGCGGGGCAAATAGGTGGGCGATGCCCACCCTACTTAACTTCTGTGTGAAAGGGAACGAACTTGCGGATTTTGGTTACCGGTGGTGCGGGTTTTATCGGTTCGCATCTTTGCGACGCCCTGGTGGCCAGCGGCCACAGCGTGCTTGCGCTGGATGATTTTTCTACTGGCCGGCATGAAAACATCGCACACCTCGAAGGCCACGCTTTGTTTTCGCTGGTGTCGGCGGATATTGGCGACGAGGCCATCGTGCGCGAGTGCGTGGCAGCGGCCGATCGGGTGTTTCACCTCGCCTCGGCCGTGGGCGTGCGGCTGATTGTCGAGCAGCCGGTCCGTACTATCGAAACGATCGTGCACGGCACCTCGGTGGTGATGAAGGCCTGTGCCCGTTACCGCCGGCCGGTGCTCATCACGTCCACCTCGGAGGTGTACGGCAAGTCGAGCAAGGTGCCGTTTAGCGAGGAGGACGATTTGGTGATTGGCCCCTCCACGCGCCGCCGCTGGGGGTATGCGTGTTCCAAGGCCCTGGACGAGTTTTTGGCCATGGCCTATTGGCACCATTCGCGGATGCCGGTCACCGTGGCCCGGTTGTTCAACACGGTGGGGCCGCGGCAGACGGGCCAGTACGGCATGGTGCTGCCGCGGTTTGTGCAGCAGGCCCTGCGGGGCGAGCCCCTGACCGTGTACGGCGATGGCACGCAGACCCGCTGCTTCTGCCATGTCAAAGACGTGGTGCTGGCCCTGGTGCGACTCATGGATTACCCGCAGGCGCGGGGCCAGGTGTTCAACATCGGCAATGCCGAGGAGGTTTCGATCCGCCGGCTGGCCGAGCGGGTGATCGAGCTTACCGGCAGCGAATCGACCATCCGCCTGGTGCCGTTTGAGGAGGCCTACGGTCCGGACTTCGAGGACATGCAGCGCCGCGTGCCCGACCTTTCCAAGATCCAGAAGGCCATCGGGTACGCCCCGCGGTACACGTTGGACGACATCATCCGCGACATCATCGACTACTACGCCCCGCGGCTGCATCGTCCCGTGGCCACAGCCACTAGCGTTAGGTGACAAGACCTACGGCCCGGGCCTCCTGAATCCGCATCCTGATGCACATCCTCTTTTTCTCCCACTACTATCCGCCGGAGGTGAATGCCCCAGCCACGCGGACCTACGAGCACGCGGTGCGCTGGGTGCGGGCCGGTCACGAGGTGACAGTGGTCACCTGCGTGCCCAACTGCCCAAGCGGCGTGGTTTTCGAGGGCTACCGCAACCGGCTGCGCCCCCAGCTCGAAGTGCTCGATGGCGTGCGCGTGGTCCGGGTGTGGACCTATGTGGCCCCCAACGCCGGCACGGTGCGGCGGATACTCAATTATCTTTCGTACATGATAAGCGCGGTGCTTGTGGCAATTCGGTTGCCGCGGCCAGACGTGGTGATTGCCACTTCGCCCCAGTTTTTCTGCGGCTGGGCCGGGGTTCTGCTGCATTGGCTGCGGCGGGTGCCCCTGGTGCTGGAAATCCGCGATATCTGGCCCGACTCGATCGAAACGGTGGGTGCCATCCGCTTTCGCCCGGTGCTGCGGTTTTTGGAGTGGCTGGAGCGCCGAATGTATCTGGCGGCCGACCACGTGGTCACGGTGGGCGAGGGCTACCGCCAGAACATCCTCAAAAAGGTGGACCTGGGCGAGCGGATTTCGGTCATTACCAATGGCGTGGACCTGAAGCGGTTCGTGCCACAGGGGCCCGACGCCCGGTTTTTGCACCAATGGGACCTGGAAGGCGCCTTTGTGTGTTCTTACGTGGGCACCATCGGCATGGCCCACGGGCTGGAGGTGGTTATCGAAGCGGCCCGGCTGCTGCGGGCCCGGGGCCGGCGCGACATCCGCTTTTGCCTGGTGGGCGATGGGGCCGAGCGGGCCCGGCTCGAAAACCTGGCACGCCAGGCCGGCGTGAGCGACCTGGTGGTGTTCACCGGCCGGCAGCCCAAGGAGGAAATCCCGCCAATCCTAGCCAGTTCCGACGCCTGCCTGGTGCACCTTCGGCCGTGCGAACTGTTTGGTACGGTGCTGCCGTCGAAGCTGTTCGAGATCATGGCCATGGGCCGGCCCATCATCCTTGGGGTCAACGGCCAGGCCCGCGACATCGTGCGCCAAGCCGAGGCGGGTGTGGAGATCGAGCCGGGCTCGGCCCAGGGGCTTGCCGAGGCCGTGGAACGCCTGGCCGACGACCGCGTGCTGGCCGCCCGCCTGGGGGCCTCGGCCCGAAAGTACGTTGCGGCCCACTTCAACCGCGATATCCTGGCAGCCGAGTACCTGAAACTGTTGCACCGCGTGGCGGGAGTGGAAATCCTCGCTGAGCAGGCGGAACAAGAATCTCCACGGGTGCCAAACGGCTTGCCAACGCAACGCGCGGGTAAGACCCACCGTGTCTTCTTCAAGCGGACGAGCTAGACTACGGTACCCCGCGGCCGCCTTGTCGATTGAACCGCGGAGCTTGCATTTGATGCGGAGACAACAAGATGCGCGCCTCAGCCGTGCCGGATGAGCTGCCGCCCAATCCCGTTCTGCGTAAGATCGTGCAGACGCGCACAGTCGTGTCGCCCGATGGACAAACCCGGAAGCTTACGTCGGCGATTTCTCCTGCCAACCTGTGTGCGCTGTATCGGATTGTCCGCCAAAGGCAGCCGACGCTGGTGATCGAAATCGGGATGGCTCTTGGAGTATCAACGCTTGGAATTCTCACTGCCCTGGAAGAAACCGGGCGGGGTGAGCTGATTTCGATCGACCCCTACGTGAATTGGAACAGCGGCATGCTCACGGCATTGTATAACGTGCAGCAGGCAGGGCTTGCCCATCGGCACCGCCATATCCGTGATTTCAGCCACGCTGCACTTCCCAGGTTATTGGGCGAAGGGCGTAAGGCCGAAATGGTATACATCGACGGCATGCACACGTTCGATTGTGCGTTTGTCGACTTCTACTACTCAGATAAGCTTATCCACGTGGGCGGCGTGATTGGATTCAACGACGCCGGATGGCGCTCCGTCTTCCGCGTTATCCAGTTTCTTCGCACGCATCGAAAGTACCGGGAGCTTGACGTGGGCCTGCCTCGCTCATATCGAAGCCGCAATGCGCTTTTCTCCTTGGTCAAGCGGCTAGAAGGACGCTCCTATTACGATCGTTATTTCGAGAAGCTTGAGGATTGGCTCCCGCCCTACAACTACTATCGCCGGTTCTAATAGATGTGGAGGCTCTTTCGAGTACCCTCATTTGTCGGCCCGCTGACCACGAAGCCTCGGACGCACGCCTGAGTGCCGGTGTTCAAAGAGCATCCTACCCCTGGACAGGACTTTCCCGACGATCGGCCGACATGCATCGCCTAGGTGAGTTTGAATTGCCAAGTGCGATGGATCCGTCCGGCCCCGTAGGCTGCTCTCGGGCGCTAGTCCGCTGGGGTTATGTGCTCCGGTACTATCGGCCCGGGCAGTTGGCAGGCCGAGCGGCTCGGCGCTTGCGGCGGTGGGCAGAGCGGCGGTTGGGACGGCGAAGGCGGCTTGGGACGGCGCTTGCCCGGGGCGGCGTGCCGGCCTTGCGGGGCGATCCGGCGCTGGCCGCCTGGGCCCAGCGGCAGGTGGCTGGGGCCGATCCCGCGCTAGCAGCGGCCGAGGCCGAGCGGGTCATGGCCGGCCGCTTCCGCTTTCTGAACCAAGAGTGGCGTCTGCCGCAGCCCTTGGATTGGCAACTGCGTGAGATCGATCCGCCCCCCACACGGCTTTGGCGGTTCGAGCTGCATTATCAGGAATATCTGCTGGACCTTGCGGCCTACGGCCGGGCAACCGCGTCGGCCGAGCCGGCCCAGCGGGCTTGGGACCTGGTTGCCAGTTGGATTGATGGCAATCGGCCGGACGACTCCGCGGCTGCGGACGACGCCTGGCACCCCTACGTGATCTCCCGCCGGGTGCCGGTGTGGATCGCGCTGTGGCACACTGCCCCGCCGGAAGCGTCGCTTGCGGGCCGGGTGCTCGAAAGCCTGGCCATGCAGAGCCGGTTCCTGGCCAAGAACCTGGAGTTCGACCTGGGCGGCAACCATCTTTTGGAAAACCTGCGGGCGTTGGCGTTGGCCGGGGCGTTTTTTGCCGGGCCAGAGGCCGACGGCTGGCTGCGGCGTGCAGGCCGGCTGCTCCGCCGCGAGCTTAGCCGGCAGGTGCTGCCCCACGGTGAGCATTTTGAGCGGTCGCCATCCTATCACCAGCGGATGCTGGAGGTGGTGGAGGACGTGCGGGACGTGCTTGCCGGCATCGCGCCCGAATTGTCGGCCCAGTGTGCCCGGACCGCCGCGCGTATGGCCGAGTTCCTTCAAGCCGTGCTGCACCCCGACGGCCAAGTGCCGCTTTTGGGCGATTCCTGGCTGGGGCAGCAGGGAGCGGGGAGTGGGGAGCAGGGAGTAGGGAGCGGGGAGCGGGGAGCGGCGAGCAGGGAGCGGGGAGCAGGGAGCAGGGAGCAGGGAGCGGGCGGACAGTCCTTTGAAACCCCCATCCTTCGTGCTCGAAGGGCACCCCACGCCGGGCGCGTCGGCCCGTACTGGGTCTTTCACGACGGCGGCGATTTCCTGCTATTCGACGCAGGTCCCGTCGGCCCAGACCACCTGCCCGCCCACGCCCACGCCGATCTTCTGGGCCTGGAAATCTCTTGGGGAGGCCGGCGCGTGGTGGTCGATAGCGGCGTCTTCGATTACGAGGACGGGCCCATGCGGCGCTACTGCCGCTCGACTGCCGCGCACAATTGCCTCCAAATCGACGGCCAAGACCAATGCGACATGTGGTCGCGGTTCCGCATGGGCTACCGCGGCTGGCCCGGGCCGCTCCAGACCGGCCAAACCGGCGACTTCCATTGGGCCTGGGCGTGGCACAACGCATACCGCCGGCTGCGGGTGCCGCGCGTGGGCCGGCTGGTGGCATGCCGGCCGGGCGGCCCCTGGTTCTGCCTGGACTGGGCCGAAGGCCGCGGCACCCACCGCTTGGTCAGCCGGCTGCACCTGCACCCGGACGTGCGGGCAAGGCAGGTCGATCCCACGGCCGTCGAACTGGACTCGGCCGGCGGGCTTCTGCACTTGGAGTTCCTCGGCCCAGGGACGCTAACGATTCAGACCGGCTGGTACTGCCCTCAGTTGGGCCTGCGTCTGCCCTCGGCCGTGGTGTGCTGGCAGGCCGAGGTGCCGCTCCCTGCCGCCGTGGCGTGGTGCCTTGCGGAGCAGGGAGCACGGAGCGGGGAGCTGGGAGCAGGCCGAGCCGGCGGCGCAAGCCGCCGGTGTAATGATGCCAGCGCTAGCCATGACGACGCGCCCACCAGGGCCTCACGGCCCCGGCTCGTGTCGGCAGGGGCATTACTACGAGAATTGCTCGATGCTCTTATGGGGCGCGCCTCAACCGCACATTCGGCAGAAGCGACGTTTTTCAGGAACCCGGCATGTTGCGCAGCCTTCCGCCAGCTTTTGGAGGAAACGGATTGAGACGGCCCGCCTGGCCCGGCCTGAAGGCCGGGCCTTCGGGTCTCCGAGGAGCCCCCTGAAGGGGGCTGACACAGCGCGCGATTGTATAATGCCGAGCGCACTACCCGGCCTGAAGGCCGGGCCGAGATGCACACAGGCCAACGCCGGTAAACCGGCGTGGGGGGCTGACACTGCGTGTGACTATATGGTCGCGGCCCGTACAACCCGGCCTGAAGGCCGGGCCGAGGCAGTGCCGCTAGCAACGCCGGTAAACCGGCGTGGGAAGCTGACACTGTGCGGGATTGCATGGTCGCGGCCCGTACAACCCGGCCTGAAGGCCGGGCCGAGGCAGGAGGGAGGCGAACGCCGGTAAACCGGCGTGCTGCGGCTAGTTGCGACCCGTCATGGAAACCGCGTAACACTCCATTTCGGTCCCAGAACCCCTGCGCCCGTTCACGGGAGTGGTAACCACGAAGCTGATCCTCAGTGCCGTGGTAGTTTTCCCGCTAGGCCTCGGAACCCTAACGCCCGTTTACGGGCGTTCCGCCGACCTTCGGCCCGGCCTTCAGGCCGGGTCGCACGGGCCCCACACCATGTTTCCTGTCAGGCCCGTTTACGGGGGTTGCCCCCCCCCACTCTCGGCCCGGCCTTCAAATTGCAGCCCGCACCTCCTCCCGGATCCTGTGGCGGTTTTCCCGCTGCGCCTCGGAGTCTCAACGCCCGTTTACGGGCGTTCCGCCGACCTTCGGCCCGGCCTTCAGGCCGGGTCGCACGGGCCCCACACCATGTTTCCTGTCAGGCCCGTTCACGGGCCTCCTGCAAGAAAAGCGTCTCATGAGCCGCAACTACTATAGCGAGATTAATCTGCACATCACATGGCACTGCAAAGGGAGCCTCCCGCTCCTAAGCCCGCAGGCTGAGGCCCTCGCCCACCGCGCGATTCGCCAAAAGCTTCTCGATACGCCCGGCACGGTCCTCCACGAGATCGGCGGCACCGAAACCCATGTTCACTTGGCCGTGAGCATCCCACCCACCGTAACAATCAGTGACTTGGTTGGCCGCCTCAAAGGCGCATCGGCGCACTATGTAAACGTGGAGCTTGGCAGACGCGACAAACAGCTCCAGTGGCAAGCGGGTTACGGGGTTGTAAGCTTCGGCTCGCGCGATGTGGAATGGGTAAGACGTTATATCCGCAACCAGCGGGCGCACCATGCCTCGGGCAAGGCGCACGCTCGCCTGGAGCGGATTACTGCAACCGAAGCCGATGGGCTTCCAGAGGAGCCCCCTGAAGGGGGCTGACACTGCGCGCCATGGTATGATGCCAGCCCGCATTACCCGGCCTGAAGGCCGGGCCGAGATGCACACAGGGGAACGTCGGTAAACCGGCGTGGGAAGCTGATACTGTGCGGGATTACATGGTCGCGGCCCGTACAACCCGGCCTGAAGGCCGGGCCGAGGCAGGAGGGAGGCGAACGCCGGTAAACCGGCGTGCGAGGACAACTGCCTGATCGCCGGAACCGCCACACAGCCCGACGATGCTCTCGGAACGTGATGGCTCGTTGACGGGCGTTCTTCGCCAACCCGGCCTGAAGGCCGGGCCGAGGCACGAGGGAGGCGAACGCCGGTAAACCGGCGTGCTGCGGTCAGTTGCGTCGCGCCATGGAAATCGCGTAACAGTCCATTTCGGTCCCAGAAGCCTGACGCCCGTTCACGGGAATGGTAACCACGAAGCTGATCTCCGGTGCCGTGGTAGTTTTCGCGCTGCGCCTCGGAGTCTCAACGCCCGTTTACGGGCGTTCCGCCGACCTTCGGCCCGGCCTTCAGGCCGGGTCGCACGGGCCCACACACCGTGTGGGCTGCCACATCCCAACCCGGCCTGAAGGCCGGGCCGAGATGCACACAGGCGAACGCCGGTGAACCGGCGTGCGAGGACAACTTGTTTTGCCGATGGAACCCCTGTGCACCCCGAATTCGTTCCCGGCGTGCCGATGCCCGTTCACGGGCAGTAGCCACCAAGCCGATCCCCGGTGCCGTGGCGGTTTGCCCGCTGCGCGTCACAGTCCTAACGCCCGTTTACGGGCGTTTCCCCGACCTTCGGCCCGGCCTTCAGGCCGGGTCGCACGGGCCCGCACCCCATGTTTCCTGTCAGACCCGTTTACGGGCCTCCTCAAACCAAGCGCGCCGCAAAACCCTCACAATCCCCCCAGTCCGCATAACCGGCCCAGCCCGCCCTCCAGCGTGGAAGGCGCTTGACAGCCATCCGTCTTTTATCGATGCTAGAGACCATACACCCCGGCCGGTCGGCCGCGCCACAGCAGCTCGGCGCATCGCATGGACTCCAACATGAATATCCCCTTCAATAAGCCGTTCATCGCGGGCAAGGAGCTGTACTACATTGCCGAGGCGGTCACGCGCGGCAATGTGGCTGCCGACGGGTATTTCACCAAGGCCTGCTCGCGCTTGCTGGAGGAGCGCTTCGGCATTGCCAAGGTGCTTTTGGTGCCCTCGGGCACGGCCGCCCTGGAACTGGCCGCCATGCTCTGCAACCTCCAGCCGGGCGACGAGGTCATCATGCCCTCGTACACGTTCGTTTCCACGGCCAGCGCCTTCGTGCGGGTGGGGGCCCGCCCGGTGTTCGTCGATATCCGGCCCGACACGCTGAACCTGGACGAGCGGCTGATCGAGCCGGCCATCACCCCGCGCACCCGGGTGATCGTGCCGGTGCATTACGCCGGGGTGGCCTGCGAGATGGACACGATCATGGACATCGCCCGGCGGCACAACCTGCTGGTGGTCGAGGATGCGGCCCAGGGGGTGAACGCCTTCTACAAGGGCCGGGCCCTGGGCTCGATCGGCCACCTGGGCTGCTACAGTTTCCACGAAACCAAAAACTACATCTGCGGCGAGGGCGGGGCCTTGTGCATCAACGACCCGCAGTTTATCGAGCGGGCCGAAATCCTCCGCGATAAGGGCACCAACCGGCAGAAGTTCTTCCGCGGGGAGGTGGACAAGTACACCTGGGTCGACGTGGGCTCGTCCTACGTGCTGAGCGAGATCCTCGCGGCCTTCCTTTACGCGCAGCTCGAACATCTGGAACCCATCGCGGCACGTCGCAAGGAGATTTACGAGCGTTACGCGGCCGATCTGCGGCCGCTGGAAGAGGACGGCCTGCTCCGCCTGCCGCGGATTCCGGCCGACTGCCAGACGAACTATCATTTGTTTTACGTGCTGCTGGGCGACGCGGGCTGGCGCGATGGGCTTTTAGCCTCGCTCAAACAGGAGGGCATCCACGCCGTGTTCCACTATGTGCCGCTGCACACGTCGCCGGTGGGCAAGAGCTTCGGCTACCGCGAAGGCGACCTGCCCGTGACCGAAGACCTGAGCGCCCGGCTGGTACGGCTACCGATGTATTACGGGTTGACGGAGAAGGAACAGACTACTACCATTGCCAGAGTAGCCGCGTTCCGCCCCTGGGGCGCAGAGCAGCCCAAGAAGCTCAAAGCAACGGCGAGAACAAGCTGAATGGCCGCCTTTTCGCACAAAACGCGTGCAAAACAAGGTAAAGCCCCGCCGGCGAGCCGGGACCGCTCGCACAAGGCGAACCAACCTACCATGCCATGGCCAGCTATGCAGCCAATGGCGGGTACCGAAGACTGCAAGTTCGACCTAATGACACCAAAAACTTCGCCGACATCGCTTGGACCGGTCAAGCTCGGCTCGACTAACGCATCGCAGCTCCGCGCTGTACGCACGATTCTCAGTTTTTGGCAATTTGTATTGGTCAGGACGCCGCTATGGGCTTACAACTAGCCATACGCCCACTTAGCAGCGACGACGCCGCTCGCATTTACGAGTGGATCTGCAACGCCGAGATCGCGGCTAATCTCGGCATCACACGTACCCCCTCTCTTCAGTACACGCTCGACTGGATAGAGCGCGCTAACACCGACCCTAGCGTCTGGGCGCGCGCGGTCCTAGTCGATGGCCAGCACGTTGGCAATGTAGTACTGGATCACATGGAGAACGCACTCGGGAGGGCCAGGCTGTCAATATACATCGGCGATCCAGCCGCGCGAAACCGCGGGGTGGGCCGATGGACCGTAGCCCAGGCACTCTCATATGCGTTTCGCGAGCGTAGGCTTGAAAAGGTATACCTCACCGTGCACTGCAGGAACGTCGCAGCGATCCGCTCCTACTTGGCATGCGGCTTCCAAATCGAAGGCGTACATCGCCGGGAACACCGAATAGGAACGAATCTTGTGGACACGTTCTACATGGGGATACTGCGGACCGAGTGGGCTGAAAGGCAAGGCGGCAGCACCCCCTGACAATTGTCAGCGACGGCTTCACCAAATCGCAACAAAGACGGGCGCGACCATGCGAGTGGCAGTAATTCAGTCGAACTACATTCCGTGGAAAGGCTACTTCGACATCATACATGACGTGGACTTATTTATTTTTCACGACGACATACAGTACACGAAGAACGACTGGCGGAACCGGAACCGCATTAAGACGCCGCGCGGTACCGAGTGGATTAGCATACCCGTGGGACCCGCCGAGAACAGACGCATTTGTGATGTTGTGCTGCCGGCGAGTAACTGGCGTGCAAAGCACTGGCGCACGATTTGCCAGTACTATGCAAGGGCGCCGTTCTTTGACGTGTACAAAGGCACTTTCGAGGAGGTGTTTCTCGGCCCGACGAGGTGGCGGAACCTTTCCGACCTGAACCAGTATTTGATTAAGCTTATAGCGCGTGAGTTTCTCGGAATAAGAACCGCCTTTGCCGATTCGCGCAGCTATTGCCCTGTTGGCGTAAAACAGGATCGGTTGTTGGATTTGCTGGTAAAGGCGGGCGCAACGTACTACCTTTCGGGACCCGCAGCCAAGGCGTATATTGATCCTGCTCGGTTTGAGAAGGCGGGTATTCAGCTTGAGTGGAAGGATTACGGTGGGTATCCGGAGTACCCGCAACTGTTTCCACCCTTTTGCCACGAGGTGACGGTGCTCGATTTGCTTTTCAACACCGGACCCGATGCGCCATATTACATTTGGGGGTGGCGGGATTGTAGAACGGAAGGGACGGCTTGGGCTGATTAGGGAGGTCGGGGGACAACGCGGGGTGGGGGAGAGTGGCCGAGATATGCCGGGCGTATCGCTGGTGATGCCCATCTACCGTCCGGGACTGGCGGTCGTGAGCGTGGTGCGTGCGGCGGTGGATATTTTGGCGAAAGGCTGTGAGGCGTTCGAAGTGCTTCTTGTCGATGACGGAAGCCCGGATACGACGTGGGAGACGATTGAGCGACTGCACGCGGCCGACCCTGAACACATCACCGCCATTCGACTCATGCGGAACTTCGGCCAGCACAATGCGCTGATGTGCGGCCTGCGACACGCCCGGGGCGACTACATCATCACCATGGACGACGACGGCCAGCACCCGCCCGAGGAGATCCCCAAACTGATCGAGGCCATCCGCCAAACCGGCGCGGACGTGGTCTACGGGGTCCCGAAAAGCCGCAATCACGCCGCGTGGCGCAACTTGGGCTCGTGGTTGGTCACCAGCTTCTACAAACTGGTCTTTCGCAGCCGGGTGACGACCAGCGCCTTCCGCATCATGCGCCGTGAGGTGGTTGATGCCATACTTGCATACGACTTGAACTACACGTATATCGACGGCCTTTTGGCGTGGAACACCGACCGCATCGCCCAGATCGAGGTGGAGCACCGGCCGCGGCAGAACGGCCGGTCCGGGTATTCCCTTGGCAAGCTGCTCACCCTGGCGCTGAACCTATTCACCAATTTTTCGCTTTTGCCTTTGCAGGCGGTCTCTGCAGTGGGCTTCGTCGTGGCCGTGCTGGGGCTCGTCATGGGTGTTTATTACTTCATCCTGTATGTGTCGGGTAATATTCTGGTGCCGGGCTATGCTTCGACCATCGTGGCTATCCTGGTGCTCGGGGGCCTGCAACTCTTGTCGCTAGGCATCATGGGAGAGTACCTCGGCCGGGTGCACCTCAACATCAACCGCAAACCGCAATACACCATCCGCACGATGCTTGCTCCCGAGTCGAGGCCGGGCACCGCCAGGGCCGCCGACTCGGAGGTCGAACAAAACCAGGGGCCTCGTGCCTGAGCGACCGCGCGAAGGCAGACCGCTGTGCAGGACCGCGCTGCGTTGGAGCCAGGATTGCAGTGCGGCAATGGCAGACGCGAGCCGACCCCTGGAATGCTCAGCGAAGACGAGGGCAGGAGGGGGCTCGGCGAGGCGCGGATTGAACGGCATGGGAACTGTACGGGGCGGCCGTTGGCGCGCGATGTGGCGATCCGTGGCGTCCGGGACATGGGGCGGAGGCAATGGAAGTCGTGTGTGGGGTATCATCGCCGGAGTCTGGTGGAGACGGCCGCTTCTCGGCTGAAAGGGACGTTTGGGGATCGGTTGAAGAACCGGGTGTTTGCCACGCAGCGGACGGAAATTCGTCTGCGGTGCGAGATATTGAACCGGTTTACGCAACTTGGGCTTCCGCGGTTTGAGTGGGTATAGTCAACGGACCGCTACGGAGCCGAGTCGATAAGCAGTTTCCTCGCCCCGGATCCTTTTAGTTCAAAGGGAATAAGTCAACAAAGCCCACGCGAGCCCTTCTCAGTGTCATACTGGGAAGTGCCCACTACTTGGCTCATACGCGGATCGCCTACAGGCTGCCAGCCGCTGGTTACGAAACTTCGGAGTTGGCGGATCGCATGAAAGCATTAGCAGACCTAGTGAATAGGATGCTGGGAAGCCCCAGGGACCAAGTGGGTGCAGACCAGGAACGCATTGTCGCTTGCCTAGCAGCGGTAGTTGTGGCTACCACGCTCATCGCCCACTGGAGCACGCTGGCCCTCTCGCCAATGGTGGCCAGGGATGAAGTTGAGATCGTGGACTACGGCCGCCGTCTTCTTGATCCCACGACCGAATGGGGGCTTTCGCTTGATACGAACGGCCGGCCGGCACAGTCGTTGTTCCCCGTGTACCTCTTGCTGCAGCGGGCTTGGCTGGCCCTTTTCGGCGTTACCCCGATCCCAGTACGTACGCTATCAGCTCTTTGCGGCGTGGCTGCTGTCGCCGCTTTTTTCCTACTGCTTAGATTGCAGGGAGTTGGCGAGAAAATCGCTGCACTAAGCAGCCTGGGCCTGTGGTTTGACCCGCTATTCGTTACGTCACTGCGCATGGGCCGGGCCGACACATTCGCAATGATGCTGGCCCTCCTCGCGTGTGGGGCGTGGAGCCGCGCTCTTTCGCAAAACAGCGGTAGTCTCGCAGCACTCTCCGGGCTGCTTGCGGGCGTCTCCCTGGCAGCATGGCCAACTGCAGCAATCACGCTCGCGTTTGGGATTCTAATATACGGGACGTGGGTCCTTGGCAATCGACAGCTCCAGGTGAGGTGCGTTGCGGCAGCGGTTGGCGCTTTTGCGGTCGTGAGTTTTTTGGTCGCCAGCTACTACATAGTGTGGCGTGGCGAGGACATAGTTGACGCGCTACGGGTCATAAGGACGGCCACTGAAAGACGGGATCCAACTACCGGGGACCCCGTTACGGTCATAATCAGGTCTTACCTCCGGTCGCCGTGGGTGGTGATTTGGGTAGTATTGGCGAGCGTGGTCGGCACGCGAAATAGACGAGGGCTACAAGCCATCGGCGGCATGCTGCTGGCCCTGGGCGTGGCGACGTGTATTCCTCCGTTCTATCCATTTAGGCTGCTTTATGTGGTGCCCCTTTTTTACCTGGTGATATCGCGTGCATTTGTTGGTCGGCGCGCAGTTGTTGCGATGTTGCTCCTGCTTGTTGTTCCATCCGCGGCCGTGAACGTTGGGGCACGCACAGTGGTGGCGGTGTTGGACCGCGAATATCGCGATTACGTGCGATTCGGGGAGTCGCTGGAGCGACTCGTTCCGGCGAACTGCTGGGTGGTTGGCGACTGGTCGATATATTACGTCGGTTTGCGAAATGGTTGGAAGATGTTCAACGCGGACGAAGCTGAGCGCTGGTGGAGGGGGTTAGGCGAACTCGACAGAGTATTTTTCGTTTTGGGCGATCGTGCGAGGATTAGCGTTTGGCAAGCTGAGTTCGATTGCGTTTATATCGGGAGCGCGCACGCCGGGAATTCGGAAAAGCGGTTACATTTGCGCCGGGGGTATACGGTTTATGTGTTTTCGGGTTTGCGAAGGCGACGCGCAGGGGAAGGACCAGTGACGGGAGCGATGAGCGTGGATTGGCTGTGGCGTGGGGAGGGAGGAGAGGCGGGGACGGGGTTCTCGGAATCCGCGGCGGCGACGGACAGTTGTCGAGCTCCTTGGCGGTAGGAGTCATGCCTGATAACCATGGCTGGTGATTTGGTCGCGTTGGGGGGAGGGCTGGTTGCAACAATTATATGATCCGACATCTGGCTTGTGTGGTGGGGGCGCGGCCGAATTTTATGAAGATGGCGCCGGTGTTGCGGGCCCTGGCGGCTTACGGGCGCGTTCGGCCGGTGCTGGTCCATACCGGGCAGCACTACGACGAGAATCTCTCGGAAGTCTTCTTCCGGGAACTGGGCATGCCCCGGCCGGACGTGCACCTGGAGGTGGGCTCGGGCACGCACGGCCAGCAGACGGCCCGGGTGATCGAGCGGATGGAAGCGGCGCTAGCCCAGGGGCCGCCGGGCGGCGGGCGGTATGATCGCGTGGTGGTGGTGGGCGATGTGAACTCGACCATGGCGGCGGCCTTGGCCGCGGTGAAGCTGGGCATCCCGGTGGCCCACGTGGAGGCGGGGTTGCGGAGCTTCGATCGCTCGATGCCCGAGGAGATCAACCGGGTGGTGACCGATGCGGTTTCGGACATGCTGTTTGTGTCGGAGCCGGCGGGCATGGAGAACCTGCGGCGCGAGGGGCATCCGGAGGAGCAGCTCCACCTGGTGGGCAACGTGATGATCGACACGCTGCGATGGCTCTTGCCGCAGGCCCAGCGGCAGGACACGCTCGACCGCCACGGACTGGAGCCGGGCCAGTATGGGGTGGTGACTTTGCACCGGCCGGCCACGGTGGACCGGCCGGAGACGCTGGGGCCGCTGTTGGCGGTGCTGGACGAGGCGTCGGAAGAGCTGCCGCTGGTGTTCCCGGTGCATCCGCGGACACGGGAGCGGATCACGCGGTTCGGCCTGGCCGCGCGGCTGGACGGCAAGGGCCGGCTCAAACTGCTGCCGCCTTTGGGGTATCTGGATTTTCTGGCGCTTACGTCGCAAGCCCGGCTGGTGGTGACCGATTCGGGCGGGTTGCAGGAGGAATCGACCGCCCTTGGGATTCCTTGTCTCACGGCGCGACCGAATACCGAGCGGCCCATCACGGTCCACGAGGGGACCAGCACGCTGGTGGGCAGCGACCCGGAGCGGCTTAGGACGGGGCTGCGGGCCATTCTGGAGGGGCGTTACAAGAGGGGCACCTGCCCGGCGCTATGGGATGGCCGGGCCGCGGAACGTATCGCCCGCATTCTTGCCCAATAGGCGGGCTGGGCGCCGAAAAGCGCTTCGGCGGGGGCAGGTCATCGACGTGCTTCTTTAGCGCCGCCCTCGGCCCCGTAAGGGCGCAGGGCAGGGGGATTTCTTTTCTGCGGCGATAACGGCCGGGCCGGGGGCTTGGGAGTGGGTGCGCGCGGGCTGCGGGGAAGCGCCGGGCTCTGACATCCCGGGGGGCGGTGTGCCACTGCTTGCCGCAAGGCAAGCAGTGCGCCCGGGGGTCGTTTGGGCACTGCTTCTGACGAAGCAGTGGCACACCGCGGCGTGGCTAGTGTGCCACTGCTTGCCGTAAGGCAAGCAGTGCCGGGGGTCGTTTGGGCACTGCTTCTGACGAAGCAGTGGCACACCGCGGCGTGGCTAGTGTGCCACTGCTTGCCGCAAGGCAAGCAGTGCGCCCCGGGGGCCGTTT
>Ga0315298_1002144_pt1 | contig 34328 bp, 31 predicted proteins | sample WHS_1_MG_FD_203077 | JGI IMG/M metagenome (GOLD analysis project Ga0315298, IMG submission 203077) | Extremophilic microbial mat communities from Washburn Hot Springs, YNP, Wyoming, USA - WHS_1_MG | ecosystem: Environmental > Aquatic > Thermal springs > Hot (42-90C) | place: USA: Wyoming...
TTCAACTTGCGGATTTTTTAAAAATTTGGTATAATGTTTTATATATTGGCAATTGAATAAGATTTTCGCGAATTTATTTTTAAGTTAAAAGTTGGCGGGTTTGTAGCCTACCTATGAGGAATTGAAACTCAAAAATAATTTCTACAGAATTATATATCTCATAAAGTTTGTAGCCTACCTATGAGGAATTGAAACTGTCAAATTCGAACAATCTCATTTCATTCCTCCTTTGTTTGTAGCCTACCTATGAGGAATTGAAACTTCGAAGTAAAATAGGGCGTTATAGGAATGCTCTATGTTTGTAGCCTACCTATGAGGAATTGAAACATGCAATAGTGAATAATGTTGAGGATTCTTTCTGTTAGTTTGTAGCCTACCTATGAGGAATTGAAACTCATTTCTAACACCTCCTAAACGAAATTTTATACTCGTTTGTAGCCTACCTATGAGGAATTGAAACATAATTGAGTTTTTAAATCTAAAATGTTATTAAATTGTTTGTAGCCTACCTATGAGGAATTGAAACTTATAATATGATCTTATATTCTGATAACTTGTAGGATGTTTGTAGCCTACCTATGAGGAATTGAAACGTCAAACCTGAATCCCTTTATCTGAAAGTATTTAGCGTTTGTAGCCTACCTATGAGGAATTGAAACATAATTGAGTTTTTAAATCTAAAATGTTATTAAATTGTTTGTAGCCTACCTATGAGGAATTGAAACCATTTTCAAAGCTTACTAGAACGTTGATTATCCTGTGGTTTGTAGCCTACCTATGAGGAATTGAAACCATAATTTGAAGATATCTCACTTCCAAAAAAGTTTCTGTTTGTAGCCTACCTATGAGGAATTGAAACTGAAATTAAATTATTCTTCAATCAAAGTTCTTATTTGTTTGTAGCCTACCTATGAGGAATTGAAACTTATTTATTTTTATTTTCACTTAATTACTAATTGTTGTTTGTAGCCTACCTATGAGGAATTGAAGCCAGCTTCAGCTATGAATGTCTTTATTGATTTCATAAGTTTGTAGCCTACCTATGAGGAATTGAAACTCTTTACCGAAAAGAACATGTATACCACTCCGTCAAGGTTTGTAGCCTACCTATGAGGAATTGAAACTGATTCTAAATTGTAGCTTAGATGGCCACTCCAGTGGGTTTGTAGCCTACCTATGAGGAATTGAAACTTGGCGTCTAACATGTTTAAAGAAAATGCGTTACCTGTTTGTAGCCTACCTATGAGGAATTGAAACATATAATTTCTATATAATCATCTTTCCTAAACAAGAAGTTTGTAGCCTACCTATGAGGAATTGAAACCCGAAGATATCCCAGTACGTATTCCTGTCATCATACTGAGTTTGTAGCCTACCTATGAGGAATTGAAACTATTCTGTTAGTAGCAATAGGGACTTCTAGCAATGTTGGTTTGTAGCCTACCTATGAGGAAGAAAGTTAACTTTCTTATCTATCCAGCATCTCTGAAAATCGTTAACGACTTCTTAGATAAATAACCCCACCTTATACAATTTGAACAAAAGCCATAAATATGATAAAATTTGAGAAAAGATTTACAAACGGAGGTTTCATAATTTGTCAATTGGAAAAAGAGTTAGGCTTGAAAGATTGATTAATAGAGAAACAGGTAAGACTGTTTTAGTGCCTATGGACCATGGTGTCAGCTCAGGTCCGATGGAAGGAATTGTTAATTTAAAAGAAACTGTTCAGAAAATAGCAGAAGGCGGAGCTAATGCAATAATTTTACATAAAGGAATGGTAGAAGCAGGACACAGAGGAAAAGGCAAAGATGTAGGATTAATCATTCATATGTCCGCTTCTACGGATTTATCACTTAGAAAAAATGATAAAGTCCTTGTTTGTACAGTTGAAGAGGCTATAAAGCTTGGAGCTGATGGTGTTTCTATCCACGTTAACATAGGTGCTGAAGATGAAAAACAGATGCTAAAAGACTTTGGAGAAGTATCTAAAAAATGCTTAGAATGGCAAATGCCGCTTCTTGCTATGATGTATTACAGAGGTCCTGAAGTAAAAAATCCATACGACCCAAACGCAATCGCACATATTGCAAGAATTGCCGCAGAGCTTGGAGCTGATATTGTAAAAGTTCCATATACCGGAGACCCGGAAAGCTTTAGAAAGGTGGTGGAAGGATGTCCTGTTCCAGTAGTCATTGCCGGAGGTCCTAAAGTAGATTCTGATGAAGCATTATTAAAAATGGTCTATGATGCTGTTGTTGTAGCTGGCGGTGCCGGATTATCCATTGGAAGAAATATTTTCCAACATAGAGATGTGGCTTTAATCACATCTGTTTTATCAAAGATAGTAAATGAAGGTATTTCTGTTGAAGAAGCATTAAAGTTTTTGAATAAAAATTAATTGCTTTTTAAAAATTTATGATATAAAATTACTTTGTATAAAAATAAGGAGGTGCGTGATATGGAAGCATGGATGCCGTTTATTATTATGACAGCTTTTACAATTTTAGCAGTAGTTATTATGTTTGTAGCTGGTGCATTAAAGAAAAGCGAAGAATAAAAATATTAAAGGATTTTAATTGTTAGATGATATCAAGAAGTTAGGAAATATATTTTTTATTATTTCCTTTCTTCTTTTTCTTTTTTTAGGATATGTAATTTTTTCTCCGTTTATAGGTATAATTACAGTTTCAATTTTACTTGTTGTAATTTTTTATCCAATGCATCAAAAAATTTCAAAAATTGTGAAAAACTCTGTTTTAAATTCTCTAATCTCAACATTTATAATACTAACTACGCTACTGCTACCATTTAGCTTGATTTTGTTTTTTCTGACAAAGGAAATCATAGAACTGTATCCACTGATAGCAGATTATATAACAAATCCTAATTTGATTGTTGAAAAATTAAAAGAAAGTCCTTATCTATATAAACTCTATCTTAAACTTCAAGAATTTTATCTAAACAAACTTGATAGCAATTTTCATGATTCATTAATTAATTATTTTAAACAATTTACAGCAGATATGTTTAATTTTGCAAAGACATTTTTATCAAATGTTATTTTGATTTTTATCGCTATTTTCATTATGGCTATAACCATTTTCTTTCTTTTTAAAGATGGATACAAGCTGTATAATTTGGTTTATTCAATAATTCCTTTAGAAAAAGAAGAAAAAGATTACTTGTTTAGTAATTCATATGTCGCAGTTCAGGCTGTAACTCTTGGTTCTGTATTTGTAGCAATTGCTCAAGCCATAGCAGCTTTAATTGGATTTTTGGTTGCTGGAGTAGAATACAGTCTAGTTCTTACTTTTCTGACATTTTTTGCTGCATTCATTCCTTTTGGCGGTGCGTCCTTAGTGTGGGTTCCGGTAGCTATTTATCTTACGGTCAGCAAAAGTATTTTAGTGGGAATTCTTTTTGCTGTTTATGGAACTTTTGTAATTAGCACTGTAGATAACATTATCAGACCTATAGTTGTTGGAACTAAAATTGATATGCATCCAATGATAATGTTTTTTGCTATTATTGGTGGATTAGGTACCTTTGGATTTCTTGGCATCTTTATTGCTCCTGTGATCGTTGCATTGATAGATGCTTTTATTATGCTTTATAAGAAGAGATACGGAATAGAAAATGAATAATGGGTATATTGTAAAAATTTCTGCAAGTTTATGTTTTTGTCATCCTGAGGCCGTAAGGCCGAAGGATCTCATATTTTGAATTTTTTGATTTGAGAAGACAAAATAGAATTTTTTGCCGGCAGAATGACAGTGTAGATTTTTACAAGCAGCCTCAGGAAAGAGGAGATTCTTCGCCTACTTAGAAACGACAACGTTGATTTTTTCAAGCAGTCTCATCCTACTACGCCCTTTGATTCGTTCCAATATTTATCCATCTCTTCTAAACTCATCTCTTCTAATTTTTTACCTTGTTGTTTTGCTTTCTGCTCGATGTAATTAAACCTTTTTATGCTTCTATCTGTTGCTAAATGAAGTGCTTCTTCCGAGTCTATTTTTAAAAATCTCGCAAGATTGACAAGTGCAGTTAGAATATCTCCAAATTCATGAACTTTTTCTTCGTATGTTTTGGCTTCTTTTAACTCTTGTATCTCTTCAAAGACTTTTTCCCATACATCGTTTATGTTTTCCCATTCAAATCCAACCTTTGCCATTCTATCTTGAACTTTATAAGAACGCAAAAGTGCCGGCATTCTTTTTGGAATTCCTTCTAAAATAGAGCTTTTTTCTTCTTGTTTAATTTGGTGCCACTGTTTTAAAACTTCTTCGGCATTTTTAGCCTCTGACTCTCCAAAAACATGCGGATGTCTTTTTATAAGCTTTTTAATCAATCTATCTATTACAACAACTACATCAAACTTACCTTCATCCTTTTTGATTTGGCTGTGAAAAACTACCTGTAATAAAACATCTCCAAGCTCTTCTATCATCTTTTCATCATCGTTTTCCTCAATTGCTTCCAATAGCTCATAAGCTTCTTCTATGAGATTATTTTTAATAGATTGATTTGTCTGCTCTTTATCCCACGGACATTCTTTTCTTAATCTTTGAACTATCTCGACAAGCTCTTGAAACCTCTTTCCTTCCTCTCTACATTCCATTGTTAGCTCCTCTTACTGTTTCACGATTTTGTATAAAAGTATAACAAACATAAAAATTGAAATATATAACGTTAAGTTTGCCATAAAATGCTGATTTGACAAATGAAAAAGTGCAGATGAGACTAAAAATGCAAAAAAGATTATAGCCAAAACGATTTTATTTATCTGATTTTTATAAAATTCTTGAAGTTCTTCGATGTCTTTAAAAATTACCCTAAAAGTAAGCCTTTCTATGTTGAGGGTTTTTATTATTCTGTCTAATTTAAATGAAAGGTTGTAATAAAAGTTAGCTATATCTATAGCTTCTTCAAACTTTTCTTTTATGTAGTCTTTTGTTGATTTTGTTAAGAATTTTGTAAGTCTTTCTGTTGGGTTAAAGTGAGGGTCTAAGTATCGGATTAGTCCATCAAGTCCAATAGATGCTTTTCCAAGGTATGCCAAGGTTGTGGGAAGGTAAAGATTACATTCTCTTACAAGTTCAATGATTTCTAAAACCATGTCTTTTAGATTTATGTTTTGAAGTGTTTTGTTGTGGTATTTGTCAATAAAAACTTCTACTAAGTTTTCAAGCTTTTCAATGTCTGTTTTTGGGCTAATCATACCCATACCTTCGTAAAAGTTCATGGCTAAGGTTTTGTTTTTGTTTACAACTGCAAATATATGCTCGTAAAGTAATCTCTTTTTCTCTTCCGATAACGTTCCTACCATTCCAAAATCTAAAAGGACTAAGGTTTTGTCTTCTTTTATTAGTAGATTCCCTGGGTGAGGGTCTGCATGGTAAAAGCCGTCATAAAAAACCATCTTATAGTAAGCATCTGTAATAAGTCTTGCTATATCCTGTTTTTCTGATGTTGTCAGTTGTATCTGATTTATCTTTTTACCTTCTATAAACTCTAAAACCAATATATTTTTTGTTGAATACTGCGGATAATACTTTGGTATGTAAAATCTTTCATTGAAATTTTCAAAGTTTTTTCTAAACGTCTGTATGTTGGATGCTTCTATCTCAAAATCTGCTTCTCTTAAGGTTGTAAACTTATATTGATAGATGACAGATTTTAGGTTTAGGTCTTTGACAGTTTTGGAATGCCTTTCTAAAAAAGATATGACCTTGTAAAAAACTTCTGCATCTAAGGATATCAGCTCTTCTAAGTTCGGTCTTTTTACTTTTATTGCTACTGCTTCTCCTGTTTTTAAAACACCTTTATAAACTTGTGCTATTGATGCAGAGCCAATAGGATTTGGGTCTACATAAGTAAAAACTTCTTCTATTTTTTGATTAAGTTCTTTTTCAATGATGTTTTTTATTATTTCAAAATCAACAGGTTTGACGTTGTCTTGAAGTTTTATAAGTTCAAGGATTACAGATTGGGGGACTATATCCGGTCTTATGCTTAGCACTTGACCTAGCTTTATGAATGAAGGACCAAGCTTTTCTAGGGTTTCTCTAATTCTCTGTGGTCCAAGGGATGGGTCTGTTTCTATGCCAAAAAGTGCTTTAAAATAATCATAGATATTGTATATTCCAAGCTTTGATAACTCTAAGGTTATATCTTTAAATCTTTTATAAAGCTTTAGCTTTTTATTAAGCACCTTGAGAATCCAAGATTTCTTTCATTAATTTAGCAACATTTCTAATTTCCCACTGAGCGTGGGGTGTGTTTCTTTTTTCTACAAAGTCTTTGATCCAACTCAATGTTCCTGAAACTACGATTGTTGTTCTCCTTCCTGTTGGCAAGAAAAATCTTGCATCCTCTCTTTTTATTTTATACCCATACACAAGCAAATCATATATATACTGTGATAGTTCATCGTGTAGTTTTGCTAGCTCATAGGCTCTAATTTTTGATTTTGATTCTAAAAATTTAGGCTCAGTGATTTCTTCTTTAAGATTTTTTAAAACTTCATAAATTTTAGCTATTGCTTGATTTATTCCGGAAATATCTACTTCTATCTCTTCTTGAGATTCTAAAATAGATGGTGGCAAGACTGTATAGTTTTCATCTTCTCTTACATATCTTTGGCTTCTTTGTGAGAAATTTAATGCAGTATGTCTAACTAACTGATGGGTCATAGCTCTACTAACTCCATCAATAAAAAACACGGCGTAACCGTCATACTCTTTTTTTAATCCTATAAGAGAAACTGTTAGATTATTTTCTGTGCGAGTTTCTAATGGGTCAACAGGTGTGTCATATTCTGCAAGTTTTTCAAAAGTTTTAAAATACTGGTTTTCGTTGGCTTTTAAAAGTTCTTCTAAGTAATGTCTTAAAGATACTCCAATCACATCTGGATATTTTGGATTATAGTGTGTCTTGAAATAGGTAGCACCAATTCTTAAAGCGTTTTCTTCTCCAACTTTTTTATACACAAAAGAATGGGCAAAAACAGAAAAATGTTTATAATTTCCAAGCTTAGATAAAAATTCTGCTCTTTTTTGTTTTTCTACTACTCTTGGGTCGTTTAAAAGAGAAATTAAGTCTCCACTGTTATAACAAACTCTTGCCCCAAGAGCCGTATATGGAAAGCTATCTTTAAAGTCTTCTATAGAAAAGAAATTAAGCAGCATTTTTATCTCCAAAGATGTAATTTATAGTGTATATATTTTAACTTAAACTTAATTGGATGAATACTTCGGGTGAGAAATTATTAATGAAACTGTTCCAAAAATCAACGTTGTCATTCTGAGCGAAGCGAAGAATCTCATATTTTTCTTTTCAAATTAAAAAATCAAAAGAGGAGATCCTTCGGCCTTACGACCTCAGGATGACAGCCAAGGTTGAATGATAAGCATCAGAGATAGCCTTCCTTATCATCCTACAGCCGGCGAAGAATCTCATACTTTTATTGAATTTCTCACCTGAGGTATAAAATTTTGCTAAAATATATTAAGGACGAAAAAAGAGGTAAAAACCTTTACGGAGGGAATATTTAATGCGACCAAAGATTGAACCTAAGCCAATTGAAAAGCCTGTCCCATCTGACAAATTTATTGTATCTAAAACAGATACAAAAGGTATTATTACTTATGCAAATCCAATATTTATTGAAATTTCTGGATACACAGAGGATGAGCTAATCGGTGCAAATCATAACATTGTTAGACATCCAGACATGCCAAGGACTATTTTTAAGTTTCTCTGGGATACTATACAGAAAGGAAGTGAAATTTTTGCATATGTAAAAAACATGGCGAAAGATGGCAGTTATTACTGGGTGTTTGCACACGTGACCCCAACCTTTGACAGATCTGGAAAGATCATTGGTTATCAATCAGACAGAAGACCTGTTAGAAATAGAGAGTTTTTAAATGGTACCATAATTCCATTATATCAAGAGCTAAAAAGAGAAGAGCAAAATGGACTGGATGCAGGAATGAGAAAGCTTGAAGAAACGCTCAGCAAAATTGGAATGTCTTATGAAGAATTTATTTTTAAAAACTATTAAAAAAGTGAGAAAGTGAGGAGGTAATCGATGACAACACATAAAGTTTCTTCGTTAACTAAAATACAGTATGCCAATATGTTGTCGATAGGGATATTTACATTTGCCCTTGTAATTGAAGTTTACAAGCATGGATTTGATTTTATTAGAGTTCTAAATATTATCAACTTCTTAACTGCTTGGTATATATTTGTTAACATTAAAAAAGTTCAAGGGTTTATAAGTAGGATAAGTAATGTTGTAAGCAAAGCAGAAAGGGGAGATCTTGAGTCAAGATTAGTAAAAGAAAAAGAAGGCGGTGAGCTTTTAAAACTTGCTTATGATGTGAATTATTTGTTAGACCAAGTGGACACATTTTTAAGAGAAATTCAAAGTCCATTAGAGTATGCATCCAAAAGAAAATACTGGAGAAAGGTTATAGCTGATGGCTTTTCAGGCGAGTTTAAAAATGTAGCTGAAAAACTAAACGTTCCTTTGAAAGCCATTGAAAATAATGACAGATTTATAGAAAAAACAAAGATGATAGAAGAGCTATCTCATTTAGGTGGTGGCATACAGGCCAATTTAAAAGTTATTTCGGAAGATTTAAACAAACTTGTAAGCAAACTTTCTTTAATTAAAGAAGAAAGTAAAAAAACTGTAGATATAGCAGTAGAAGGAAATAAAGAGATAGAAAAGATAGTTAACGACTTGTCGCAGGTAATAAAAAATATTGAAGAGTCAAACAGAGTAATACAAAATTTAGCTCAGAAAACAGAAGATATTAGCGTTGTTGTTTCATTGATTAAAGATATAGCAGATCAAACAAACTTGCTTGCTTTAAACGCAGCAATAGAAGCAGCAAGAGCTGGAGAGATGGGAAGAGGCTTTGCGGTAGTTGCAGACGAAGTTAGAAAGCTTGCAGAAAGAACCCAAAAGGCAACAGAAGAAGTAACACAAGCAATAGCTGTACTTCAAGAAGAAAGCAAGAATACATTAGCCAAATCAGAAAAAATGGTAGAGATAACCCAAGCTTCAGCTAAATCAATCACAGGTATGACAGATATCTTAAAAGCTTTCCAAGATACAGCATTAAACAACGAAAAATTAACAGAAATCATGGCAACTCAGGCATTCCTATCTTCTAAAAAATTAGACCATATAATATTTAAAAACAATGTTTACTCAAGCGTAACCCAAGAAAAAATGACATTTAAATTTACAGACCATTATAATTGTGCGTTTGGCAAATGGTATTACGGCGATGGTGTTAAGGAATTTGATGGAATAACATCATTTAAAGAGATTGAAAAATATCATGCAAACTTTCACAATGCTTTATACAATATCGTCGAAATAATAGAAAATAATAAAGATATATTAAAACATAAAGAACTAATATTTAAATCTTTTGAAACTGCTGAAAAAGAATCTCAAGAACTGTTTAAAGAAATGGTTAAAGTTGCTGAAGAGAAAGCGGGAAGGTTTGGAATACGATTTTAAAAATTTGGAGGATTAAACAGTGGGTTTATTTGGTGGATCAAATAAAGAAAGAGAAAGACAGCTTGAAGCACAGCTTGCTGAATGCCAAAAACAGCTACAAGAATTATCTAAGTTAGAAAAAGGTAGCGATGAGTATGAGGAAAAGTATCTTGAGCTTAAACAAGCTTTAGACAATCTATCTGAAGAAGCTGTATTTTTTGCAACATCAGAGTTTAGAGAAGGAAAAGCGGGCAATGAGATTGTTTATGTCAATAGAAAAGGAAAAGAGATTATAGACAAAATATCGCAAGAAATAAAGTCTAATATGGGAGTAGAGATTGACTCAAACAATATTGTTGGAAAATCTATACATATCTTTCACAAAGACCCAGAAAGAATAAAACAGCTTTTAAAAGCTTTAAAGCCCGGGGAAGTAAAAAGAAATACAGACATAAAAATAGGAAATAGTATTATTCAATCAGACAGGTCGGTGATTGCTGATAAAAATGGAAATATAAAATACTACATGACAACAATGAAAGATGCAACAGCCGAAAGGTTGATAGAGCAAAAAATTATACCTTTAAACGCAAAAAATACAGCGATAGCGGTATATAACTCTGTAAAAACACTAATTAATCAAATCATTTTAGACATCTATATTCAAAACCAGTTTCAAAGCTTACTGAATGAAACACACAGCATTGTTAAAGAGGTAGAATCTTTAAAAGAGACTACAGCAGCAACTCAGAAAAAGATAAAAGATTCTGAAAATGTTTTGAATCTTATTTTGGAGATTTCCGAGCAGACGAACCTGCTTTCATTAAACGCAGCAATAGAAGCAGCAAGAGCAGGTGAGATGGGAAGAGGCTTTGCAGTAGTTGCAGATGAGGTTAGAAAGCTTGCAGAAAGAACAGGAAAATCTACAGAAGATGTTAGAAAAATAATCTCGGCTGTAATATCAGAAGTATCTCAAACAGCAAACCTTGTAGACAAAGCAGTAGCCAGAATACTAAAAAATTCAGAAAACTTTGAAACATCTTCCAATGATTTAAAAAGATATACAACAGAAATAGAAAATTCTTCAGAAAAAACATTCAACCAGCTTTTAGATTCATGGAATGTATTTAGAGAGTTAAAAGAAACAACAAAAAATGAAAATTTAAAGCTTTATATATTCTTAATCGAAAAAATTATAGACCATGCTAAGTTTATGCTAAATGTATCTCAAGCAGTTGAAAGAAGGGAAATTGTCAGCGTTGCATCTCATCATGAATGTGATTTGGGTAAATGGTATTACTCTGTTGGTTCAAAAGAAATAACATTATGCGGAGCAGAAGGAGAAAGGATATTTAGAGATATGGAAACTCCACACAAAAACATACATGACTTAGCCAGACAGGTTATGGAAGCAATGAAAAGAGGAAACGTGGACGAGATTATACAGCTGCTTAGCAAAATGATAGAAGATAGCCAAAATATAATCAATGATTTAATAAGATTAGCTGAAAGCTGTATTAGAACGTGAGACGTTAAACGTCCAACGTTAAAAAATGGAGGCAAGGAAATGGAAAACCAAGAAATTAATAAAAACTTAGAAGATATAAAGAGAATGGTTGATACAATAAAGAAGATAGCTAAACAAAGTAACTTGCTTGCACTAAATGCAGCCATAGAAGCTGCGAGAGTTGGAGAGATGGGTAAAGGATTTTCCGTTGTAGCAAGTGAATTTAGAAAGTTAGCAGATGATACCAATAAAATAGCAACAGATATAGCAATACTAATATCTAATTTGGAAGAAGAGCTTAAAAACATGAAACGTTAAACGTGATAGGTGAAATGAGAACGTATAAAGATTTAGATGTGTGGAAAAATGGAGTAGAGTTGGTTAAGAAGATATACGCAACTACTTCAGATTTTCTAAAAGAAGAGATGCATGGTTTAACATCGCAAAAAAGGAAAAGTGCTATATCTATTCCAAGCTATATAGCAGAAGGTTCGGCAAGGAATGGCACGAAGGAGTTTATACAATTTCCTTACATTGCATTAGGTTCTGCTGCAGAATTAGAAACTCAGCTGATAATATCAAAAGATTTAGGCTATCTAAAAGACCTAAGCTTATTTGAAGACTTATGGAAAATAAAAGCTCAACTAATAAACTTGAAACTTGAAACGATACAGCGTGAGACGTTTAACGTATGGTTAAATTAAATATAATGTTCTTTCACGTTCCAAGTTCAACGTCTCACGTTAAAAAAAGGAGGATAAAATGGAATACGGATTACCAGAAACCCTTAAGACAGGACAGAACGAATTAGAGATTATAGATTTTAGAATATTTGAGAGAAATGAAGACGGCAGTATATACCAATGGATACTTGGGGTTAACGTTGCTAAAGTTAGGGAAGTTTTAAGAATGCCAAAGCTTACAAAAGTTCCTAATATGCCACCGGAGATTGAAGGAATGGCAGAAATCAGAGGAGAACTTATTCCAGTTGTTAGTTTGGCAAAATGGATGAAGATTCCAGAAGAAGAAGAGTTTAAAAAATACTTGCTTTTTATGGAGTTTTTGAGGGAAAAGGTAGGAGTGATAATTCACGCAGCAAAAAGAATAAGAAGAATTCAGTGGTCTGATATAAAAAAAGCACCTGATATTTTAAATACAAGATTAAACGGGAGAATTACAGGAGTAGTAGATACCGAAGAAGGATTATTATTAATATTAGACTTTGAAGGCATCTTGAATGATATGAACTTACTTACAGTGTTTAACGTTGAGCCAGACAAAGAGAGAAAATCTAAAAAGAAATTAAGAATACTCGTTGCTGAAGACTCTGCCGTAGCAAGAAAAATAATAAAAGATATTTTAGAGAGTGCAGGGCATGAAGTAATAATGACAGAAAGTGGAAAGCAAGCATGGGAAAAGTTAAACGAGATTTTTGAAAGAGCTAAAGCAGAAGGAAAAAGTGTTAGAGATTACATTGACTTAGTACTGACTGATATTGAAATGCCAGAGATGGACGGTTTGACTTTAACAAACTTGATAAAGCATACAGCAGGATTTTTAAATTTACCAGTAGTTGTAAACACAACCTTATCCGATGAAGCAAACAAACAGAAAGCTTTTTCAGTTGGAGCTGATGATTATCTCGTTAAATTTGATGCATCTCATCTTATTGAGTTAGTTGATAAGATGGGAGCCAAAGCGTTGTGAGAGCATAAGCAAATTAATGTAAGGAGTGCGGCAATGATACCCAACGAACTAAGAGAATTATTCGATGAGTTTCTTGTTGAAGCAAGAGAACATCTTGAAAATTTAGAGAATAAACTTTTAGAGTTAGAAAAAGACCCAGATAATCCAGAGCTTTTAAATGCAGCTTTTAGAAGCATGCATACATTAAAAGGTGGTGCAGGATTCCTCGGGCTGACCGCAATAGTTGAGACAGCACATAAAGCTGAGGATATTCTGGGTAAATTAAAAGAAGGAAAAATGAAATTCTCTCCTGAAACAGGAGATGTTTTACTGAAAGCAGTTGATTTTATTAAAGAAGCTCTTAGGTTTTATGAAGATGGAGAGTCAGTAGAGCCAGATCCGTATCTGATAGAAGAGTTAAAAGCAATTTTGGAAGGTAAAAAGTCAGAAGTTAAAGCAGAAGGTTCTAATGCAGAAAGTAGCAAAGAAGCAGCCTTAGATAAATTATTAAAAAAATATAACCTACATCATCTTATTGGTAAGCCAGTAGAAGAGATTTTAGAAGAGTTGGTGCTGCTGCCACCAAGTAAAAGACCGCAAGAAATTGTAGATTATATAGATAAAATACTGTCGGGTGAGATTGTAGAGGAAGAGGATACATCATCTATCTTACCGATTTTAGAAGAAGAAGCAACAGAAAGAATGCTTGAAATGATAGAAAAAGAAATAACACCAGAGGCTCAAAATAACCCTCCAGATACCAAAAAGGAAGTAAGCCAGGAAGGCCAGACTATTAATACAGAAACAAAACCACAAGAGCAAAGAAAAGCACCAGCAAAGAAAGAGGAAGAAGAAAGAGTATTAAGAATAGACGTTCAAAAAATAGAAGACTTGATGAAGCTTGTTGGGGAGCTTGTTCTTGATAGAAATAGATTGATGAGAGTGGTTGGAGAAATAACTCAAAATATGCAACCTAACAAATACACAGAAGAGCTTGAAAGCGTTGCATCATCAATAGATAAAATTGTCGGAGACCTACAACTTGCCGTAATGAAAACAAGAATGCAACCTGTAAAAAGACTATTCCAGAAATTTACAAGAGTTGTAAGAGACCTGTCAAAGGTTGTAGGAAAGGAAGTTGAGCTGATTATTATTGGCGAAGATACAGAAATGGACAAATCTATTTTAGAAAAGTTAGAAGAACCTTTAGTTCACATCATCAGAAATGCCTTAGACCATGGTATTGAACCACCAGAAGAAAGAAAAATGCTTGGCAAACCACCTGTCGGTAAAATTATATTAAAAGCATATTATCAAGGAGATAGGGTATATATTGAAATTGAAGATGACGGAAGAGGTATAGACCCGCAAAAGGTGGCACAAAAAGCATTAGAAAAAGGATTAATCACAAAAGAACAGCTTGAAAAAATGACAGAAAAAGAAATACTTCAACTCGTATTCATACCTGGATTTTCAACCAAAGACCAAGTGTCTGAGATATCAGGTAGAGGCGTAGGTATGGATGCAGTTATGAATACAGTTTTAAACTTCAGAGGAACAATTGATATTTGGAGTGAGAAAGGTAAAGGAACAAAAATAAGTATGGCATTTCCATTAACAGTTGGAATTATAAGGTCTTTACTTGTGAGCGTAAGTGGAAGAAGGTTTGCGATACCAATTTTCTTAGTGACCGAGATTATATCAGCAGAAAATGTAAATATCAAAAGATTATCAGGCAAAGACGTCTTAATTCTTAGAGAAAAAGCACTTCCACTTATAAATCTGTATGAAATGCTAAAAATACCACAATCCAACGTTGGCTATGTAATCGTTTGCCTAATCGGAAATCAAAGAGTAGCCTTTACAGTTGAAGATTTATTTGGCGATGAGGAAATAGTTGTAAAACCTCTTGGAAAGATTTTTGGAGACTTACACGGTATCTCTGGAGCAACTATAACAGGAGATGGAAAGATTGTGTTGATTCTTGATATTGTGGAATTATTGAAGAATAAAAATTTAAGGATGTAAACGGAGGATTTGTTATGGAATTGGTGAAAGAGGCAAGTGTAAAACCAGCTGTATATGGTGGTCAGCAAATCAAAATACTTGAATTCTTAGGCGTCAAAATTGAAGATGAATTTATAGGAATATCTTTAAAACATGTTCTTGAAATATCAAAAATTTTAGAGATATTTCCAGTTCCATTATCTCCTCAGTATATAAAAGGAGTCATAAATCTTAGAGGCGAGATTTTGCCAGTCGTATCTATAAAAGAGATGGTAGGGATACCAGAAAAAAAACAATCAACAAGGTTGATTATTTTAGATACAAATTTAGATAAATTGGCTGTTATGGTTGATGAAGTTTATGGAGTTGTTAGAATTAGTGAAGATGTACTTGAGCCAAATCCTATGACCAGCATATACAGCGATTATATTTCTAACGTTGCTCAAACAAAACATGGATTTATTAGTATAATAGATTTAGATAAATTATTTCCTGCAGTAGAATGATAGTGAGAAGCTTGTTTTTATATAAATTGTTAGAATTTATAAATGACAAGAGAATGGAATTATTTCAAAGCATGTTTTACAACTTGTATGAAAAATATGATAGGGATTCGGAAAAGTTTATTGAAGATTGGTTTGAAAAATACACTTACATAACTCTTAAAAGATTTTTTAAAGAAGATTTTTTTAAAGAAGATTTAGATTTGTTTTTCCAAAAAAATAAAAATGTTTTAAAAAGCTATGTAAAAGCATACTGGGCGTTTTGCAATAATCCAAATTCTAAGCCTTATTATGTAAAAGAAGCGATGGATTATTTTGGTTTAGAAGAATTGAATATGAAAGAGTTAAAAAAGGTATATAGAGAAATGGTAAAAAAATACCATCCCGATGTTTATCCAGATAAAAAAGAAGGAACGATGAAAACGATTGAGATAAACCATTATTATCAAATTTTAAAAACATACATAGAAAAACCGGGAGGCTAAGATGGAAGATTTAAAGCAAGTGATAAGAACAATCCTTGAAGAAGTCAAAACTTTAGAAGAGAAGATAGATGAAACAACAAGAAAGGCTCGAGAAATTACACAGATAGTAGAACCATCAGCAACAGAAAGCTTAAAAGAAGTTATCAAATTTACAGAAGAAAGCTCCAATAAGATTATCTCAGAAATTGATAAAGTTGAAGAAAATTGTAAAATTATTGATAAAGAAGTATCAGAACTTTTAGCATTAAATCCTATAAACAGTATAAAAGAAAAACTCAGCACAATCAAAGAAAAAAATACAGAAAATATGAATATATTAATTAAAGTTTATGAGCTTTTCTCTTTCCAAGATTTATCTTCACAACAAATTAAAGAAGTTATAAATATTCTCGAAGAAACCAAAAAACACTTATTAGGAATAGCTGTGGCATCAATAGAGGCATCAGGGGAGCTTTCTAAAGAACAGAAAGAGGTAATATCAGGTAAGGTGCATGAATTTCTAACTGGAGATAGAATTTTCCAAGAAGATGTTGATAAATTATTAGAAGAGTTAGGACTATAAAAGGAGGTATATAATGGGATTTCCAGTGGCATCAAGAATTTTAACAGTTGATGATATGGCAACAATGAGAAAAATCATAAAGAGCCTATTGAATCAACTTGGTTATACAAATATAGATGAAGCAGAAAATGGTAAAGAAGCTTTAGCTAAATTAAAACAAAATAAATATGACCTTGTTTTACTTGATTGGAACATGCCAGAAATGGACGGGATAACACTTCTACAAGAAATAAGAAAAGACACGCATCTAAAAGATATTCCAGTAATAATGGTAACAGCAGAAGCAAAAAAGGAAAACGTACTAATAGCTATACAATCAGGAGCTAATAACTATATAGTTAAGCCTTTTACAGCTGAAACACTAAAAGAAAAATTAGAAAAAGTATGGCAACAGATAAATGGTTAAAGTGGTGAAGGGTGTGGTATAGTGATGAGTGGTGAACGTGTCTTAATAAAAGATTTTAACGCTTCATGCATCACACATCACTTTTTCATAACACATCTCGCTTTAAACTACTTTATTCGTCATCCTGAGGACTTTAGTCCAAAGAAGCTTCTCTTTTAAAGAAGGTGAGTAAGTGAATAAGTGAGAGGTAAAAAAGGCGGAGATTCTTCGCCGCCTTCAGAATAACGCATTATTAACTTTCTTTGTCATCCTGATAGAAGTGAAGGATCCATTTTTTTTAAGCTTTATAAAATTTCTTAATTTCTCACCAACAGACTGTTCCGAATTTTAACTAGTCTAAAAATTAATTAATCTTTTGATTGTTACTTTGAAGCAGGCAAAGAGTCTCCTATCGGTGTCATTCCGAACGAAATGAAGAATCTCTTGTTTTTTCCAAAAAATCAAAAGAAGAGATCTTTAGGACTTACACCCTCGGGTAACAGCCAAAGTTAAAGTTATATCTACAATTACATTCTATTACATTAAAAAATTTATAACATCCTCATTTCTCACCATTGGATTAGTTTGCTTTTTGACTTTTAGAATAGAAAGATAAATTTGAGAACTCTTAGGAAGGTTTGAAATGAGTTTATTTTTTTTCATTTTTGGTTGCGGGGGCAGGATTTGAACCTGCGACCTCCGGGTTATGAGCCCGGCGAGCTACCAAGCTGCTCCACCCCGCGATGTTATGCGCCCGGCACGATTCGAACGTGCGACCTACGGATTAGAAGTCCGTTGCTCTATCCAGCTGAGCTACGGGCGCACTTACCATATTCTGATTTTTTGATAGTCGGAGTGGCAGGACTTGAACCTGCGACCCCGTGCTCCCAAGGCACGTGCTCTCCCACCTGAGCTACACTCCGTTTTAAAGAGATAAATATTATATCACTTTATAGAAAAAAATTCAAGCCCTTTTGAAGTTTTCAATTGATTTAATAATATCAGCCTTAGCTTCGTTAGAATCTTTGAAAGATTTAACTTTCACCCATTTTCCAGATTCTAACTCTTTATAATGCTCAAAGAAATGTTTAATTTTATTTAATGTGGCCTCTGGTAAATCCTTTACTTCTTTTATACTGTCAAACGTTGGGTCTAACTTAGAAACTGGAACTGCAATAATTTTTGTATCGATACCTTCTTCATCTTCCATTTCAAGCATACCAATAGGTCTGCATCTGATTACACTACCGGGAACAACAGGTTCTCTTGAAATTACTAATACGTCAGTTGGGTCTCCATCATCTGCTAAAGTGTTTGGAATAAATCCATAGTTAAATGGATAACACATTGCTGTAAATAAAAATCTATCTACAAATACAGCTCCACTTTTTTTGTCAACTTCGTATTTAATACCGCTTCCTTGTGGAATTTCAATGACTACATAAATATCTTCTGGTGGATTTTTACCTGCTGGTATTAATGAGAGATTCATTTAGTCCTCCATTAGTTTTATAAATGGAAAAAATGAAAAGCTCCCGAGGAGGGATTCGAACCCCCGACCAGCCGGTTAACAGCCGGCTGCTCTGCCTGCTGAGCTACTCGGGAATAAAAAGATATAAATATTATAATAGATTTTTAACATAAATGCAACTGTTTTTTTGGAGGATGCTTTAAAATTTTTGTAAGTTTACCTTTATCGCATCATCTTAAGGACTTTATTCGAAGAATCTCCTTTTTTAAAGAAGGTTAGAAAGTGAATAAGCAAGAAGTAAAAGGACAGAGATTCTTCGCTTACGCTCAGAATGACAAGAAAACAAAAATAAAATACTTCTCACAAACTCTTTTAACCTCTACTTATTCAATTGTCAAGGTTTGGGATTTAAAATCAATAAAATGAATAAATATTATAACATAAACGCTTATAAAACATCAGCTTAGAATTTCATTAAAAATAGGAGATTCTAAAGTTATCCTTCCTCTAATGTTTAACATTCAACCTTTGACTGTCATCCTTAGGCTGTAAGCCGAGGGATCTCTTTTTTGATTTTTTGACTTGAAAAGGAAAGTATAAGATTCTTCGCTTCGCTCAGAATGACGATTTGGATTTCTGCAAGCTACCTTTTAATTATCTTGAGAATGTTTTAAACTGTGCTATAATATTATAATGTCTTGGAGAGGTGGCTGAGTGGTCGAAAGCGGCTTCCTGCTAAGAAGTTGTCGGGGGTAAAACCCCGACCGCGGGTTCGAATCCCGCCCTCTCCGCTCTTAAAGATTTATCACTAACCAAAGTCCAAATAAAGTAAAAATCAACGTTGGAATTGTCAGAATTATACCAACTTTAAAATAATATCCCCATGAAATATTTATTCCTTTGTTATTAAGTACATACAACCACAGAAGAGTAGCTAAAGAACCTATCGGTGTTATTTTTGGTCCTAAATCACACCCAATAACGTTTGAATAAGCTAACATTTTTGCTGTTTGTATAGGCAAGTTTGCTTCTTCTATGGCAAGGTTTACAAGCATTACAGACGGTAAATTGTTCATCATGGAAGATAAAAACGCTGCTAAAAATCCTGTTGTAAAAATACTTACAAAATTTCCATACTCTACGGATTTGGCTATAATTTCAGCTAAGATATTAGTAAATCCTGCATTTTTTAAGCCGTAGACTACAACATACATTCCAACCGAGAAAACAACAATATGCCATGGTGTCTCTTTCGTTAGAATAAACTTTAAATCAATAACTCTTTCTTTCAACGAAGCAATAGCAAAAATTACAGCTCCAAGTCCGATTATAAAGGAAGTTGGGATTTTATAATGTTCTCCTACAAAGAAAGCAACCAATAAAAATGCAGAGATAATCCATGTAAGCTTAAAAAGAAATTTATCTTTTATGGCGTATTTTGGTGGTTTGTCTTCTATGGCTTCTAAATCAATTTTCTTTATTAAATCTTTTCTGAAAAATAGATAGGTAAAAATTATGGTTGCAACAAGAGAAAAGATATTTACAAAAACCATTACAGAAGCATACTCAAAAAATCCTATCTTAAAAAAGTCTGCTGTAAGTATGTTTACAAGGTTAGAAATTACAAGCGGTAGACTTGTTGTGTCTGCTACAAATCCACTTCCCATTATGTATGGAAGCATATATTTTTGACTTAGTCCAAGATGTTTTATCTTTTGATAAACAATTGGTGTTAGAATTAATGCTGCTCCATCGTTTGCAAAGAATGCAGAGATTAAAGCTCCAAGGAGTAAAAGATATATAAATAAAATTCTTCCATCGCCCTTTGAAAGCTCTATCATATGCAGTGCAGCCCATTCAAAAAATCCAATTTTATCAAGAATGATTGATATAAAAATGATTCCCAAGAATGCTAAGGTTGGGTCCCAAACTATCTCTACAACCCTGTAAACATCCTTTATTGATACTACACCAAGAATTAATGCTAAAATTGCCCCAACCGTTGCAGTCCACCCAATGCCTATATTAAATGGCTTTTTTATGATAAAAAATAATACAATGAAGAATAAAAGATAAGCGGTTAGATTGCTCATTTCTTTCACTCAATCTCTTTTATAAGTCTTTCAACTTTTTCTTTGATTTGGTCTCTTATTTTTCTAAATGCTTGAAGCTTAGCGTCTTGGGTTGGCCCGATTACTCTTGCTGGGTCTGGTAATCCCCAATGCTCAGTTTTTGCTCCCGGTACAACTGGACAAGTTTCCGCAGCATCTCCGCAGAGAGTAATAACATAATCAACCTCATTTATAGGAATTTCATTAATATGCTTAGAGTACTGCTGTGAAATGTCAATACCATCTTCAGCCATTACTTTTATTGCCAATGGATGAACATAGCCTGACGGATTAGAGCCTGCTGAGTAGATTTCTACATCTTTTCCATACAACTTAGCAAAATATTTTCCATACCCTTCTGCCATTTGAGACCTTGCAGAGTTTCCTGTGCAGATAAAAGCTATCTTTTTCATCTTAAACCCCCCCAAATATGATATTAAATAAATATCCGGCTATAATACGTCGGGTAAGAAATTTAATAAAAACATAAGATTCTTCGCTTCGCTCAGAATGACAAATTAGGTTATCCTTTCTCTGATGCTTACCATTCAACCTTTCTCCGCCATCCTGAGGCTGTAAGCCGAAGGATCTCATTTTTAAATTCTATAAAAATCATTAATTTCTCACCCAAGGTATGATATTAAATAAATATCCGGCTATAATGATGGATACAGAAACAATGCCTGCAAATATGGCAATAAGTTTTGGCTTCATTATCTGTTTTAAGATTACAAATTCTGGAAATGATAAGGCTGTAGTAGCCATCATAAAGGCTAATGCAGTACCTATTGGTACACCTTTATCTATTAGTGCTTGAATAACCGGCAAAATACCGGCAGAGTTAGAATATAAAGGAACGCCTATGATTACAGCCAATGGCACAGATAAAAACCCGGCTGAATTCATGATGCTTTTTATTGCTTCCTCCGGTACATACCCATGGATAAAGCTACCTATTCCTATTGCAACGATTATATAAATTGATATTTTTCTTAGAATATCTTTTACATTATTTTTTGCAAACTCTATTCTTTCTTTAAAAGTCATCGGTTTTTCTTCAGCTTCTCCGAAAGAAAGTTCAAAAACATAATCTTCTATAAGATGTCTTGGGTTTAATTTTTCAATAAAAAACCCGCTTATTATAGCTACTGCTATACCAAACACAACATAAGCCAAAGCAACTTGAAAACCAAAGGATGCAAACAACAACCCGAGTGCAACTTCATTAACCATTGGAGAAGATACTAAAAATGCAAATGCAGCCCCAAGTGGGATTCCTGCCTCTACAAATCCAATAAACATTGGAACAGCAGAACAAGAACAAAAAGGTGTAAAAATACCAAGAATAGCAGCTAATGGAATTGCAATAGCTTTATGCTTAGATAAAATCTTTCTTGTTTTTTCAAGTGGAAAATAGCTTCTGATAAAAGATACTGCAAAGATTATTAGCGTTAAAAGTGTAAAGATTTTTAAAGCATCATAAATAAAAAAGTGTGCTACTTCGTATGATTTATCACTTGGATTTAAATTAAAAATATCTTTTGTAATATAGGCGGCTATACTGTCGTAAATTTCAAACATCTTAATCTTGTGTGATTAATTCTTCAATTGTTTGTGGTGCAGGGATTGGCATTCCAGAATGTTTTACTTTGCCATCAACTACTAAGACGGGTGTTTTCATAGTTTTATATTTTGCTAACTCTCTAACATCCATAATTTTTTCAACCTCTGCTGGAATATTTTTGGATTTTACGATTGTACTTACTACATTATAAAGAAGTTCACAGTTATTACAGTTAGAAGCACTAATTATTTGAATTTTTTTCATGATTTCTCCTCCTGATTTATACCACAGCATCCAACTTCTTCTTTATCTAACTCTATATCTTTTATAAATTCTAAGACAGCGTTTAAAAGTGGATTTTCTTTGTTTAGTGAACAATAAACCCATCTACCAACTTTTTTACAATTAATGATTTTAGCTTCTTTTAAAACTCTGATATGGAAGGATACATGGGGTTGAGATAGTTTTAATGATCTCATAAAATCACAAACACAAAGCTCAGGGTTATCCATAAGCATTCTGACTATCTTTAATCTGCTTTCATCTGATAAGCTATGAAAAAACTGTTTCAACTCTTTCTCTTTCATAATTTAATATTGTATAAAAAATTTTTTATATAAATAATGATTTATATCATATAAAAATACGTCAGTTGAGAAATTCAATAAAAGTAGGAGATTCTTCGCTTGCTACAGAATGAAGATGTGAGAGTGTTCCAAAATTTTTATAAGTTTAACTTGTCCGTCATCCTGAAGCCAAAGGCTGAAGGATCTTATCTTTTAAAAATTGAGAAAGAAGGAGATTCTTCGTTTCGCTCAGAATGACTATGTTGGTTTTTTTAAACAGTCTCAGATTCTTCGCTTAGCTGCAGTATGGTATCTATCACTTTTGACTCTTTACGCCTTCCAATATTTTCTCTTTTAGCTCTTCTAAGCTTTCTACCTGGAAAATGATTTTTTCTTTTTCAATTTTGATAGGATTTAGCTTTTCTATAAGCTTTAATATTACTTCTGGCTTTGTTTGGTCTGATAGTTGTAAGTAAGCTAAACCTGATTTCATATGAAGTTTTTTTATTTTTAGCTGGGATAGTAGTTTTTTTATCTCTGAAACAACTAAGTATAAATCAAATGCTTTTGGTAAATCATTGTAGAATTCTTTTAGATATTTTCTTAATTTTTCTATCTCTTCATAATCTTCTGCCTTAGATACAGCCATGTATATATTTAACCTTTCTGTTGGGTCTTTAATAAAATCTTGTGGAATGTAATAATCAAAATCTATATCTACTTCGGCTTCAAACTCTTTCTCTCCCCTTTCTTCGTTGATAGCTTCCTTTAAAAGTTTAACGTAGTAATCAAAGCCTAAGGATTTTATAAAACCGCTTTGCTCAACTCCGAGAATATTTCCCGGTCCTCTTATTTGCATATCTTCAATAGATACTTTTAAGCCTGAGCCCGGTCTTGTTAGTTTTAAAAGTGTGTCTATTCTTCTTTTTGCATCTTTTGTTATTTCTTTTGGAATTATCAAATAGCAGTAAGCTTGTATATTACCCCTTCCAACCCTTCCTCTTAAATGATAAAGCTGTGCAAGTCCGAACAAATCAGCTCTATCTACGATTAACGTGTTAGCTGTTGGAATATCTATTCCTGTTTCAATAATAGAAGTAGAAACTAAAACGTTTGTTTTTCCTTCTAAGAAATCGATAATCTTTCTTTCTATCTCAGCAGGCTTCATTTTACCATGTATAAAGTCTACTTTTGCTTTTTTGACTAAGTTTTTTAGAAAATCTACTGTTTCTTTGATTGTCTCTATTCTGTTATGTAGATAAAAAACCTGTCCGTTTCTGTCTATTTCAAATTCAATGGCTTTTTTTATAAGCTCTTCATCAAAATTTGAGACATATGTTTTTATCTCATACCTTCCCTCCGGTGGTGTGTTTAAAACTGATATATCTTTTAGTCCTGAAAGTGCCATGTTTAATGTTCTTGGAATTGGCGTTGCAGTTAAATATAAAGTATCTACACTTTCTCTAATCTGTCTTATTCTTTCTTTTGCTTTTACTCCAAATCTATGCTCTTCATCAATCACAAGGAGCCCAAGCTTATTAAAAGATAGGTTAGTATGTAAGATTTTATGAGTTGCTACCAAAACGTCTATTTTTCCCTCTTCAAAAGCTTTTATTGTATTATCATTTTCCTTTTTTGATTTTAATCTTGAAAGATTTTCTACGACTATTCCGTAAGGTTCAAGCCGTTCTTTTAATTTTTTATAATGCTGATAAGCAAGGACAGTAGTTGGAACCAAAAGCAGAGATTGGTATCCATTTATTACAGATATAAAAATACCTCTGATGGCTACTTCGGTTTTACCAAAGCCAACATCTCCACATATTAACCTTTCCATTGGCTTTGGCTTTGAAAAATCGCTTTTTATGTCTTTTATGGCTTTTATCTGGTCTGGTGTTTCTACAAATGGAAACTCTCTTTCAAACTTGCTTATTAGCTCATCATCTGTTTTTAATGGTGGTCTGTATATATTTTGTCTTTTTGAGTAGATTTCTAACAGATTTTTTGCAATATTTTTTAAAGACTCTTTAACTTTTTTCTTTAGATTTCTCCAAGAAGTACCGCCGATTTTATCAATCTGAATGGTAGAGTTGGTTTTGTATTTATGAATTTTATCAAAATGAAGGTACGATACATAAACCTTCTCACCGCCTGCATACTCAAGAATCATAAAATCATAAACTTTTCCTCTGATTTCTCTTGTCTCTATCCCTCTGTAGATACCTATCCCAAAATCTTCATGAATTATATAATCTCCTTCCTTAAACGGCTCAACATCTAACTCTAACTTTTCTTCAACCTCCGGCAGGAAAGCCTTTTTTTCATTAAGTAGTACAAGCTCTTTTTTTAATGGAATTTTATAGACAGTAAACTCTTGCGTAATATCTTTTACAGTTCCAACGTTAGGATTAGAAAATTTTGAGAAAAATTGACCTTTGATAGGTAAATTTAAGTCTTCATAGATATCTAAGGTATAAATATCGTTTTTTAAATAATCTCTAAAAAAGGTACTTTCTTCATCTTCAAAAATAAGTGACGTTTGTGATTTGATGTTAAAGTCATAAAGTGGCAAAATGAATATTTCATCTATTTCTTTTCTTGTTAAGATTTTTGATTTTAGAAAGATGCTTTCTATTGTATCACCGAAAAAATCTATATCTACTATGCCTACCTTTGGAATGTTGATAGATAAAAAGCCACCTCTTACAGAAAATTCTCCTTCATTTTCTGGAAATTCTTCTCTTATGTATCCAAGTTTATAAAGTTTTTCTACCAAAAATTCTCTGTTTAACTCCCCGTTTTTCTTTATTTTGATAATATCTTTTAAGAAATTTTCTTTTGTTCTAACCTTTACACTTAAAGCATCTTTGGAAAATACTAAAATCCAATTTTTTCCTGCTAAGATTTTATAGATAGCATAATTTCTCTCAATCTGACTTAAAAGGTCAAGTTTTTCTTGAGAAGATGGAAAATGAATAATTTCAAGGTCTTTTTTAAAGAAATCCTTATAAGCCTTAAGATTTAAAAAGCTTTCTTTTGCAGACTTTTCAGAGTATGTTATCAAAAATAAAGGCTTCTTTTTTTGAATAAGCAAATATTCACAATATGAACTGTTGCCTGTGTATACTTTCATATTATGCTAAATTATACATTAAAATTAATATAAGCATTTTATCAAAATGTTTTGGGTGAGAAATTGGGAATTTCATAGAATTTAAAGAGGAGATCCTTCGGACTAAAGCCCTCAGGATGACAACGAAAGGTCGGATGATAAGCATCAGAAAAAGGATAACCTTATTTGTCATTCTGAGCGAAGCGAAGAATCTCCTGTTTTCTCTTTATCCTTTCAAACAACAATAAAAAAGATATCCTTCGGGCTAAAGCCCTTAGGATGACAGACAAAAGTAATAATGTAGTATTCTAAAACAGAGCGAAGAATTATAAATTTATACACTATCATCAAGGAGAGCTTTTACAAGGTTTCCATAACCTTTTGGTACATATAAATTGTATTCTTCTCCATCATTAGGTATTCTTTTTTTCAATAAGTGAGGATTTAATGTATCTAAAGTTTCTCTTTTAATATAAGTTAATTTTGATATTTCTTCAAAAGTGTATCCTTTATTTACTTTTACAATATCAAAGTTGGTATCTTCTTTATCTAATCTTTTTTTCTTGATTATCTCCGTTGTTGCTTCAGCAATTGCGATAAACTTTAAAACGTACTCTTTTGTTTGTTTTGGTAAGAAATTTTTGATGCTACTAAATGAATTTCCATGATAGCTAACTTTTGTTATTATCTTGTTATGCCCAGCATTATAACTTGCAAGAACTAACTGCCAATCTCCAAAAACAGAATAAAGTTTTTTAAAATATTTCACCGCTGCAAGTGTAGATTTTATAGGATCTAACCTTTCATCAACTTCTTTGTTTACTTTTAGTCCAAAATTTCTTGCAGTTTCAGGCATAAATTGCCATAAGCCTGCAGCACCTTTTGGTGATTTTGCTATAACTTTGTAATGGCTCTCTATAATAGGAATTGCTAAAAGTTCTGGTGGCAGATTATGTTTTATAAAAATGCTGTAAATTAAAGGAATAACATTTTTCCCATTTTCAATGTAAGATTCTAACTCTTTTCTATGCTTTGAAATATAATCTTTTTTCTTCTTCTCAATCTCGACCTTAACCAGCTCTTCTTCTGATTTGCTTAAATAATCTTCTAAAGCTTTAATGTCTTGAGAGTTTTCAAGCTTATCTTCAACAGCTGAGCTTATATTTTTCAGCTCCAGAGTTTCTGCTTTTAAAACATTCAATCCTATTAGTAAAACAGTAAAATATGCGTATATCAATACCTTCATCATCGCATTACCTCCTTAAGTATAGGTTATTATAAACTAATTTTTTCTAATTGACAACCCCTTGAAAATGTATTATATTATTTACTCCGAAAGCAAAGGGCCCGTAGCTCAGTTGGTTAGAGCAGACGGCTCATAACCGTCCGGCCGGGGGTTCGAGTCCCTCCGGGCCCATAAATCTAAAATTACATCGGAGAAAGAATGGATAGCGTTACAGCATCAAAATTATTAAACCTCCAAGAACTTGATAACCAAATAGAAAACATAAATTCAGAATTAGAAAAAATTCCGGCAGAAATAGAAAAACTCCAAAAAGAAATTGAATCTTTAAAAATTAAACATGACCAAATTATCCATAGAAAAAAAGAGTTAGAGCTTCAAAAAAAAGAAAAAGAATTAGACATTCAAACATTTCAAGATAGAATAGCAAAGCTTGAAATAGCTTTAAATAAAGTAAAAAGTAATGAAGAGTATAAAGCTCTGCTGAGAGAAAAAGCTCAGGCTGAAGAAAATATCATTCATTTAGAAGATGAGATTCTTCAATTAATGGAAGAGATAGAAGATTTAGCAAAAGAGATTAAAGAGTTTGAAAAGATTAAAGAAGAAAAAATTAAAGAATTAGAAAATGAAATTCAGGCTCTAAATTCTAAAAAAACTCAATTAGAAGAAGAGTTTAATAAACTCATCACACAAAGACAAGAATTAGTCAAAATTATAAAACCACAAGCTTTAAGTCAGTACGAGAATATCAAGAAAAGAGTAAAAAATAAAGTCATAGCAATAGTTGAAGACCAAGTATGTACCGGCTGTTATATGGTAATTCCGCCAAAAATATTTGCAGAACTTTTAAAGTCAGAAAAATCATTTACTTGTCCTAACTGTGGCAGATATCTATTTTATGAGTCTAAATAAGGGGTTATTATGTTAGGGATAATAGGTGGTAGCGGATTATACCAAATTGATGGAATTAAAATCTTAGATGAGATAGCAATAAAAACACCTTTTGGAGAGCCATCAGATAAATACATCCTTACTCAGTACAAAGGTAGAAAAATAGTTTTCTTGCCAAGACATGGAAAAGGTCATAAATACCCACCACATTTGATAAATTTTAGAGCTAATATATGGGGGTTTAGAAAGCTTGGAGTGAATAAAATTTTATCTATCTCTGCAGTTGGCGGAATTAATCCAAGTTTAAAACCCGGGGATTTTGTGATATCTGACCAATTTATTGATTTTACTAAGTCAAGAGTTCAAACTTTTTATGAAGGCGTGTACTCAAAAAATGATGATACTGAAATAAAGGATGAGGTTTCTGAATTTTTAAAAAGCAAAAGAGTTGTTCATATAGATGTAACAAACCCTTTTTGTCCGGATATGAGAGATGTTTTGATAAAAGTGTGTGATAAAAATAACTTTCCTTTTCATCAAAAAGGTGTTTATGCAGCAACAGAAGGACCAAGGCTTGAAACATCTGCTGAAATAAAATTTTTAAGATTGATTGGTGCTGATATAGTAGGGATGACACTTGTGCCGGAGATTGTTCTTGCAAGAGAGTTAAAAATACATTTTGCTTCCATCAGCGTTGTGACAAACCTTGCAGCAGGTATATCGCAAAATAGATTAACCTCTGATGAAGTTGTGGAAATGATGAAAGAAAAAAATGAGCAGATAAAAACTGTTATACTAAATTTTATAGAAAACCTTCCAGAAAGATTTAATTGTGAATGTGAAAATGTGCTAAAAGGAGCTGCTATTTAGCTCCTTTTTTAAATAAACTGCCAACAGTAAAAGCTGATATTATTTTAGAATGTTCTTTTTCTGTAAGGTCGCTTCTTTCTAAGAAGGCTTTTAAATCTTTGTAATGTATTTCTCTTTTTGAGATCCTTTCTAAAATCCATTTTAAGCTTTCTTCTTTAGTTTTTTCTGAAAGGTCTTTAAACTCTTGAGAAGATATATTTTCTTCTTGGACATTGTATTCTACTATTTGATTGATTTGATTGATTTTTTCAACTTTTGGTAAAGATACGTCAATTTCTATTCCATTCTCTGTTAGCTCTTCGGCTATCCAGCCAAAGTGTTTCATTTTATCTATCGCTTTTTGTTCTAACTCGTCGCTTAAATGGGGATTCTTAAATCTTGTTATGAATGATTGGTAAAGCTCTTCTAAAATCTTTTTGTATTGTTTTTGAAGTGCTGTATTTAATAACTGTGCTATTTCCATTCTTTCTTGCTCAGCTTGTGAAGAAGATGATTTGATTAATTGTTTTAAATTCTCTTTCATTTTTATAAATATTTGGCTATGTGCTGTTTCATCATTTATGACTCTTGAAAGAATTCTTTTACTCGATTCATCATTTATATCATTTAATTGGTTTGAATATTCTTTAATAGCCATTAGTTCTGAATCAATGTTAAGCTGCATTAATTCTTCTAAGGTTGGAGCATGCAAGAATACTGATGCTCTTTCAGAAATTGCAGGGTCTCCACCAAGTTCAACAACTTTATGAGCAAACATTCTTAGATGTCTCATCTCTTCTCTTGCTATTTCTTCAATTTCGTTTTCCGTTTCAGCTTCTCCAATTGCGTAAGCATGAAATAAATACTGAACGATTGCGCTATGCTCTAAGGCTATATTGTGGTTGAAATAATTAATTATTTTTTCTCTTTCTATGTCTTTCATTTTCATCTCCTGTTTTTGATTTTATTTCTTTCTAATAATAATGTTTAAATTTGAAAATGTCAAATAATTGTATAAGTCATACCAGTTTGGGAAAATTATGAGACCCTTCAGTTTGTTGCCTGCTGACAAAAGCTACTCAACAGTGTCATTCTGCAACCGGTGAAGAATCTCCTGTTTTTCTTTCCAAAAAAATCAAAAGCAGAGATCCTTCGGACTAAAGTCCTCAGAATGACAGACAAAGGTAGCAATGTATCATCCTAAAGCCGAGCAAAAATCTCAATAACCCTTTGAAATCTATTATACATGTTCCAATACTTTTTTTTTAACTTATACGATAATGTCAAGCAACCACTTTGATGATTTAAGTCATATATTTAACTTTCCAATTATTTAAAAATGTTTATATAAAAAATTTTTTATAAACTAAGAATATGGAGACTAAGATGGGTAAAAGTAAAAAGATTTTTATTTTTGTAGTTTTGATAGTCATCTTAATTGCTGTTTTTTCTGTCATTAGAAAGAAACGAGAGTTGGCAAGCTTTGAAAAACCTAAAATCTATCCGTTGGTAGTAAATACATTTAACGTAAAACAAGGAGAGCTTGAATCTTATCAAAAATTCTTAGGTGAGTTTAGACCAGAAAATGATGCTCTTGTGAGTTCAAAGTTTAGTGCAACGGTTTTATACGTCGCAGATGAAGGGACAAAGGTTAAAAAAGGAGATTTGGTTTTTAAGTTGGATTCCAGTGATATAGAATCAAACATATCAGCTTTGACGTACTCTCAAAAAGCTATTTTAGACCAAATAGATAGTGCAAAATCTCAGGTCGAAGCATCAAATACACAGTATATAAATGCTAAAAAAGAGTATGAAAGATACAAAGGACTTTATGAGAAAGAGCTTATTTCTAAAGAACAGTTAGAAAATATGGAAAATCTATATAAACAAGCTTTAGCTAATAAAGAAAATGCTTTAAGTAAAGTAAAACAGTTAGAAGACCAAGCTAAATCTGTAGCCGGTCAAATAGAGTCTTTAAAATCTAATCTAAAATACACAGAATATAGAGCTCCTTTTGATGGAGTTGTGGCAAGTAGATTTGTTAACGTTGGAGATGTGGCTTTGGCGGGTAAGCCGGTGGTTGAGATTGTAGGAAATGGGAAATACTTAGTTTATGTCAACGTCCTAACTGAATTAGCTTTAAAAGTAAATAAAGGAGATGTAGAGAAAGTTAGCTATAACGGTCAGTCTGTCGATGCTGTTGTGGAAGATGTTTTACAATCTGCTCAAAATAACCTGTCAATAATAAAACTTTCTGTTTCAAATAATTCTTTCAATTTGCCTGCTCATACATTTGTTGACGTTTTTATAAGAGAAGGTAAATGTAATGGCTTTATAGTTCATGCCAATTCTGTGGTAAAAAAAGTAGATGGTTATTATGTGATAGGAATAAAAGACTCAAAGGCTCATTTAGTTCCTGTTGTAGTGAAAGCTAAAACATTAACTGAGGCATGCGTTGATGGTAATTTAAGCACAATAGATAAAGTAGTTGTCGGAGATGAGTCTTTGCTACAAAGAATTTATGAAGGTCAAAAGCTTATTGAGTTTAGAGGTGAAAACTGATGCTAAAATGGTATATATCTAAACCTCACCTTATATTTTCAATTTTAATTGCTTTTGCTTTTATGGGAATTATCGGATTTTTTTCTATGCCAAGGGATTTATTTCCACCGGCTGATAGACCTCAAATAGCAATAGTAGTTCAAGAGCCGGGAGCAACTGCAAAATACATAGCAGACCATACAGCATCTGTTATTGAAAGGCAGCTTTATACTATAAGCGGTATAAGAAGAGTATATTCAACATCAAATGATGGATTTTGTACAGTCACAGCAGAATTTCATTATTCTAAACCATTGGCAGAGGCAAAAACAGACGTAGCTAACGCTCTTAGCAAAGTCCAAAACTTGCTTCCAAAGGACATACTGCTACCACAGATTTATGAAATAACATCTTACACACCACCTGTAATGGTATTAACTGTAAGTCCTAAGAAAGATTCTCATTTGTCTTTGGAGGATGTAAGGTATATAGCAGAAAATCAGATTAAAAATGAAATACTTAGAACAAATGCAGTAGCAAATGTAGATGTTTTTGGAGGCTATACAAAAGAAGTTCATATTCAAATAGACAATGCCAAATTAAGCTCTTATGGATTGTCTCCTCAGGATGTGATCAATGCTATCCAAAAATCAAACAACGATATGCCACTTGGAATAATGATTAACAAAGATACACAAAACACGTTTATCTTAAAAACAGAGGCAAAAAGCTTGGATGAACTAAAAAACATTCAGATAACAAAAGATGTTAAGCTTGGCGATGTTGCAAAAGTAGAGTTTGGTATCAAGCCACCTACCGCAATGTATCAAGGAAATGGAAAAGAAGGAATAGCTCTTGCAATTCAAAGACCTTACGGTGGAGCTGTTTTAGGCACAATTTCAGCAGTTGAAGAGGTTCTGCCAAAAATAAAAGCTCAATTTCCACAGTTAAATATAGATATATCAGATACACAAAAAGAGTTGGTTAAATTAAGTAATGAAAATATGCTTGAGGCTTTAAGGGATGCAATAATCTTTACATCTTTGGTAATCTTTTTATTCTTAGCAAATCTAAGAATGACTATCATCGCAGGTTTATCAATACCTTTTGTTTATTTGGCTACCATAGCCTTTATGTGGCTTTTTGGTATAGGATTTAACACAGTTTCTTTGACAGGTGTAATTTTAGCTCTTGGTATGCTTGTTGATGATGCGATAGTTATTTTAGAGAATATAGAAAGACATCTATTTGAATTAAAAAAATCGCCTGTTGAAGCTGCAATAGATGGGACAAAAGAAGTTATGCTTGTCGTTTTTGGTGGTACTGTTGCAACTGCTGCGGTCATATTTCCAATGCTGTTTGTTGGAGATTATCCAGAAAAAATATTTAGACCATTGGCAGGTACACTTTTAATTGCTATCTTCGTATCTTACGTTGTTTCAATCACTTTAATTCCAATTTTAGCAATCAAGTTTTTGAAAAATGCAGATAAAAAATCAGTTTGGGAGCTTAAAATCAATCAACTTATGTTAGCATGGCTAAATCCTTTAAAAAATATTTACATAGATTGGATAAAAACGTTGATTCACAAAAAGAAAATAAGGCCTCTTGCTGTTATGCCTCTTGTAATGTTGTTTGTTATAAGTTTAAAACTTATTCCTTTTACAGGAAGAGATTTAATGCCACCGATGGATACAGGAATTGTTAAGGCAAACGTTGCTTTCAACAGTAATACATCCATTTGGCAGGTAAATCAGGAAGTTAAAAAAATTCAAGATTATATTTACTCTCTTGGAAATGTAAAAAGAGTTTCTGTCGCAATAGGAACTGAACCGGGAGTTTTAACAATCAGCGGTGGAACACCTCAAACCGCATCATTTACAATAACATTTGTCAATAGATTTGAAAGAAAAGAAACAATATGGCAGCTTGAAGATAAAATAAGGGATTACATTCACACTTTACCTAATATAAAGTATGCTGATGTCTATGACTACGGAGCAACGGCTTTATCATCAATAAAAGCAAATCTTGATACAACTTTATACTCAGATAACCTCGAAGCTTTAAATAAAACAGGAAACACAATTTTAGAGATAGCAAACAATACACCGGGGCTAAAATCAGCATCTAAAAGCTGGGACATGGATAAGATTGAGTATGAGTTTAAAATAGATAAACAAAAAACAGCTCTCTATAATACAACTCCTTATGATGTGGCTGTTCAAGTAAGTGCTGGCTTGCAAGGTCAGATCTCATCTGTTTTAACCATTCCAAACGAAACAGGATTTTTAATCAGAGTAATCCTTTCACCAGAACAAAGAAGTTATATAGACCAGTTTAAAAGCTACTTGATAAAAACTCCAAAAGGGTTTGTGCCGTTAGAAGCTCTTGGAGAGTTTACTCAAAAAGCAGAACCAACAATAATCACAAGACAAGCTTTAGATTATACACAGGACGTTTACGGATACAGAGGCACAAATGCTATATCTCACATAATGGAAAACTTCCAGAAAGAGTTTGAAAAGTATGCAAAAAATCATCCAGGTTTTCCACTGCCTAACATAAAGATAGAGCAAACCGGGGATATCCAGCAGATGATGGATTCTATGGGAAGAATGTTTAAAGCTATTTTGATTGGATTGGTGATTTTATATTTAGTTTTAGCAGCAGTGTTTAAATCTTGGAAAGATCCAGTGGCAATTATGTTAGCAATTCCTCTTTCTATAATAGGTGGTTCATGGTCGTTACTGATTGCAGATAAACATATGTGTTTACCGGCTATTATGGGATTTATTCTCCTTGCCGGGATCATAGTTAAAAACTCAATTCTGATTATAGAATTTATAAAAACATACAGAGAAAAAGGATACTCTAAGGAAGAGGCTATTTTAGAAAGCGTTAACATAAGAACAAGACCGGTTATGATGACTGCATTCGGGACAGCTGTTGGTATGATACCAATTGCATTAGAATGGGCTATAGGACTTGAAAGACTCTCACCTCTTGCAGTGGTTGCTATAGGTGGTCTAATCGTTGGAACATTTTTAAGCTTAGTGTACGTGCCATTTTTCTATTACTTAATTGACAGAGGTGATGAAAATGAAAAAACAGCTAATACTTAGTCTAATAGCATTACCAATAATAAACGCATACAGCATAACCTTAGAAGAAACCCTTAACATTGCAGAAAAAAACGCTACAAAAATAAGACTATCAGATAAAGATATAGAAAAAGTAGAAGCACAGATAAAAGAAGCGAAAAGTAATATAATGCCACAAGCATCCATTACAGGCTCATACACAAGATGGGACC
>Ga0315298_1002145_pt1 | contig 34325 bp, 24 predicted proteins | sample WHS_1_MG_FD_203077 | JGI IMG/M metagenome (GOLD analysis project Ga0315298, IMG submission 203077) | Extremophilic microbial mat communities from Washburn Hot Springs, YNP, Wyoming, USA - WHS_1_MG | ecosystem: Environmental > Aquatic > Thermal springs > Hot (42-90C) | place: USA: Wyoming...
GCCCGTCTGGGAATGCGCACCGGCTGGATAGGCGGTTTGAACGATTCGCCGATGGGCAGGATTATCATGAATCATGCCCGCGCGGTGGGAATGGACATAAGCCACGCCGTCATAAGGAAATACGACGGGGTGGGCAAGAAAGACCGTATCGGTCTTAATTTCACCGAGGTCGGCGTATCCAGAAGGCCAAGCGTTACGCTCTACGACCGCGGGCATTCGGCAACCGCCGGGCTTCAGGTCAGCGACATTGATTTCCGCAAGGTGTTCAAGGAAGAGGGCGTGCGCTGGTTCCACACGGGGGGCATATTCGCGGCGCTGTCGGAGAGCACGCGGGCGATAGTGGCCGAGGCGGTGAAGGCGGCCCACGAGGCGGGGACTATCGTGTCCTACGACCTGAACTTCCGCTCGAAGCTGTGGAAGAGCGAGGAGGCGATAAAGACCACGCGCCCGCTGGTGCCGTATATCGACTGCCTGATAGGCAACGAGGAGGATTTCCAGAAGGTGCTGGGCTACGAGGTGCCCGGGGTGGACGTCGAGAAGGGCGAACTGGACACCACGGCGTTCAAGAAGATGGTCGAGCGCGTGGTGAAGGATTTCCCGAATGTGAAGGTGGTCGGGACGACGCTGCGCGGCGTGAAGACGGCCACGATAAACGACTGGTCGGCCATCATGTGGCACGAGGGAACGTTCTACGATGGTCTGCGGTTCCCCGGACTGGAGATAGAAGACCGCGTGGGCGGCGGTGACGGGTTTGCGTCGGGATTCATATACGGATTCCTCACCGGCAGGCCGCCGCAGGAATGCGTCAACCTGGGCGTCGCGCATGGCGCGCTGCTCATGAGCACGTTCGGCGATACCAGCCAGATAACGCTTGGGGAGCTGCTGGACCTGGCCGCCGGCGGCAGCGCGAGAATCAAGAGATAAGAACATCGGTGCCGTCCGGCGCAGCGCGGCGATTCTGCTTGCACGTATATTCAACGGCGCGACAGGTGGCGGCGCTGCGCCGGCCGGGCTTGTATATCCCAGGGAAAGGCTTGTACTTATGCGCATACTTCTCACCACTACCAGTTTTCAGGATACGCCCGGTCCGCATCACGACGCGCTGGCCGCGTCGGGTTTTGAGATCGTGCGGGCGCGGGGCCCTCTCACGGAGCAGCAGATGCTTGATCTGCTCAAGGGCGAGGGTTTCGACGGGTTTCTCAACGGCGACGATGCCATCACCGCGCGCGTGATCGATGCGGCGCTGCCGCGACTGAAGGTGATATCGAAATACGGCATCGGGCTGGATTCGATCGACGTCAAGTACGCCACGGCGAAGCGGATACCGGTGCTGTTCACGCCCGGCGTGAACCATACAACGGTCGCGGAACACACGTTCGGGCTGATGATCGCGCTGGCCAAACACTTCTGGCCGCATTTGCGCTCCACCAAGCAGGGCCAGTGGAAGCGCATCACGGGCAACGAGCTGTTCGGCAAGACGATCGCGGTGCTGGGCGTGGGGCGGATAGGGAAGGAAGTGATAAAGCGTGCGGCGGCCTTCGAGATGAAGTGTCTCGGATACGACATACGGTGGGACGAGGAGTTCGCCCGTCAGTATGGGGTCGTCCGCTGTGCGACGGTTGAAGAAGCGCTGAGGCAGGCCGACATAATCAGTCTGCACATGAACCTCGACGCCTCGACGCGCGGGCTGATAAACAAAGAGCGCATCGCGATGATGAAAAAGGGCGCGATGCTGATAAACACGGCTCGCGGCGGGCTGGTGGTCGAGGCCGATGTGGCCGAAGCGTGCAGGTCGGGGCATCTGCTGGGATATGCCGCGGACGTGCTGGAGAAGGAGCCGCAGCCGCCGGACCATCCTTTCCGCGACATCGACAACATAATCATCACGCCGCACGTGGGCAGCCGCACGTTCGAGAGCGTGGAGCGGCAGGCGATGCGCGCCACGATGAACATCGTCAATTATCTGAAGGGCAGCAAGGATTACATTCAGGCCAATTCGTTCTGAGCTGGCGGCACGCGCCGCCGGTCGGGCGTGCCGGTGTTTACTGAACGCGCGGCGTTCATATACTGCGTTGCCATGCCTCAAGCAGATGCAGGTCTTATCGGTCTGGCCGTAATGGGCCAGAATCTGGTTCTGAATATGGCCGACCACGGCTTTCACGTGGCCGTGTATAACCGCACCACGGCGACGATGGAGCAGTGGCTGGCAAAGATAGCGGGGGAGGAACCTTCCGCGGCGCGGGTGAGCGGCTATGCGCGGCTGGAGGATTTCGTGGCGGCCATCCGGCGCCCGCGGAAGATACTGATAATGGTGAAGGCTGGTCCGGCGGTGGACGAGGTCGTATCACAACTTATCGGCGCCGGCATCGCCGCGGACGACATAGTTGTGGACTGCGGCAACAGCAAATGGACCGACACCATCCGCCGCGAAAAGGAATACGCCGGGAAATGCCGGTTTTTCGGCTCGGGCGTGTCGGGCGGGGAACTGGGCGCGCGTTTCGGACCATCGCTGATGCCCGGCGGACATCCCGAGTCGTGGCAGCATCTGCGGCCGATATGGGAGGCGATCGCGGCCAAGGTGGATGAGCGGACCGGCCGACCCATCGAGACGGCGGCGCCGGGCAAACCCGTGACGGGCGGAGTGCCGTGCACGGCATACATAGGGCCCAACGGCGCGGGGCACTATGTGAAGATGATCCATAACGGCATCGAATACATCGACATGCAGCTGATCGGCGAAGCCTACTGGATCATGAGCCGCCTTCTGGGCATGAAGGCGCCGGAAATCGGGCGCGTTTTCGCGGCATGGAACGAAGGCGACCTCGATTCGTATCTCATCCAGATCACCGCCGACATACTTCAACAGCCCGATCCGGCACACGCCGGCGGGTATCTGGTGGATTACATACTGGATGCCGCCGGACAGAAGGGCACGGGCATGTGGACCAGCGTCAACGCGCTGGAGATGGGCATACCGGCCAACTCCATAGCCGAGGCGGTGTTCGCCCGCTGCATGTCGGCGCTGAAGGAAGAGCGCGTGGCGGCTTCGGCTGTTCTCCAGGGACCGGCAGGCACTGCGGCGGGAACGCTGCGGCGCGACGAGGTGATAGAGCAGGTGCGCGATGCGCTGTACTGCTCGAAGATCTGCGCTTATGCGCAGGGGTTTCAGCTGATGCGCGAAGCGCATCGCGAGTACGGCTGGACGCTCGATTTCGCCACCATAGCCAGCATATGGCGCGGCGGATGCATAATCCGCGCCAGGTTCCTCCAGAAGATAACCGAAGCCTACAGGCGCAATGCCGGCCTGGTGAATCTGCTGCTCGACCCGTATTTCAGCGAGCAGGTGCGCCGGGGGCAGAACAACTGGCGGCGGGTGGTATGTCTGGCCGCCGAAAACGGCATTCCGGCGCCGGCGTTCATGAGCGCGCTGGCGTATTACGACGGATACAGGTCGGCACGGTTGCCGGCTAATCTGCTTCAGGGACAGCGCGATTACTTCGGCGCCCACACGTACGAGCGCACGGACCAGCCGCGCGGGCAGTTTTTCCATCTGGACTGGCCCGAGAAAGGCCGGCCGCAGATCGCCATACCGAAAAAGCCCTGAGGCGCCGCTCGGGCGGGCAGGCATACCGCCCTGCCGATAGAGGTTGCGAGAACATGGCTGTTTACTACATAACTCCGGTATCGCTTCATAACGACCTGGTGGCCGCGGCGTATCTCAAGCGGGGCTTCACGGCCGACGAGGCGCAGGCCGCCGCGCGTTTTTCCGAGCTGACGGCGTGGCACGGCATTCACACGCACAACGCCATCAAAGCGCTGCATCTGGACGACCATTTCGGGTCGAAGAAAGGCGGCTGCGTGCCTGGCGCCAGGATCGAAAAACTCCCGAGCAGATACAAAGCCGTCGCGCGGTGGAACGCCAACCGCAAACTCGGTCAGGCTGTGGCGATGGAGGCCATGAACGAAGCGATGCGGCTGGCATCGGAACTGGGCGTGGGTATCGTCGCCGTGGATAACGCGTTTCATTATCTGTGGGGCGGGGGCTATGTGATTGAAGCGGCGAAGAAGGGCTTCATAGCGTACACGTGCTGCACGGCGGCGCTGGCCGAGGTGGTGCCCTTTGGCGGGCGATATCCGACGCTGGGCACCAACCCGCATTCGTGGGCTTTCCCGACGCAGGACATCATCGGGTTTCCCATCTGCATAGACTGGGCTACGAGCACGGTGGCGATGGGGCGCGTGCAGCAGTTCGCACGCGAGGGTAAGCCGCTGCCTCCGGGCTGCGGAGTGGATGAAAACGGCAACGAAACCACCGACCCCAACAAGGTTAAGGCCCTGCTGCCATTCGGCGGACACAAGGGCTATGGTCTGTCGCTGATAGATGAGCTGCTGGCGGCATACATCGGCGGTTCGCTGCCCACGCTGCGCAGCCGCTGGGGCGAAGGACCGGCCAACGAGAAACACACGCCGAGTTTCTTCTTCCAGTGCATCAGGCCCGAAGCGCTGGGTTGCGACGATTTCGCCTGCGGCAGATCGCAGCAGGAGAACGTGAAGGCGGTAATACGCGACATACTCGGCCACGGCAACGACAAGGCCATTCTGCCCGGCCAGATAGAAGCCGACGCCGCCGCCCTCAGCGCCAGATACGGCGGGCTGCTGTTTACGAAAGCAGAAATCGAGGAGTTTTCGCGGATAGCCAGGGAAGCCGGTTTCCCGTTCGATCCGTCGCAACTGAGAACCGTGGAGCTCGGACAGTAACCGCAGGAACGCAAGCGTACCTGACGGAGCGCCGGCCGTTCCTGCAAGGAGGCGGCCATGAGGCTCAACGCGCACATCGCCGCGTGGGTTGCGCTTGTGCAGGTCGGCATGATCCTCGGCGCTGAAGTCCGCCCGGCAACCGTGCGGCAGCCGTTCGCTCTGGGCATCGAGTATATGGTTCCGGGGCTGGCCGAGGCGTATGCGCCTCTGGGGCTGAAATGGGCCAAGGCGATGGGCCAGGGGTTTTCGTGGGGCGATGTGGAACCGCGCCCGCCGGCGGGCAGGATTCACACGTACGACTGGACGTACACCGACCGGCTGATCGTCGAGTATCAGCGGGCCGGTTTCGAGCATCTGCACATATATCTCAAGTGCCGCTGCCCGTGGGCTTCGAGCAAACCGCTGCCGGCCGTCGGCACGCCGAGCTATCCCCCGAAACCCGAGCACATGGGCGACTATGCGGAATACGTGCGGCAGATAGTCGAGCGCTACGACAAGGACGGCAAAGACGACGCTCCGGGGCTGCTGTATCCGGTGGAATACTGGGAGATCGAGGCGGAATGGGGGACGTTCTGGCCCGGGACGGTTGAAGAGTATCTTGAACTGCTGCGCGTTGCGCAGCGGGCGGTGAAGTCGGCCAACCCGCGGGCGAAGGTGATACTGGTGGGGTTTTTCCTGGCGGGCGTGTTTGAAGGCAACCCGGATCCGGACCGCTGGCAGCAGGCGGTTCTCGAACGGCATCCTCCGCACCGCGTGAAGGCCATCGAGAAGGGAATAGCAGACGTCCGGGCGCTGCTGGCGCATCCCGAACTGTTCGACGTGGTGGAGTTTCATTCGCTGAGCGACTGGAGCGAGATTCCGGGGATGAGCCGTTTTCTGCGGCGCATCATGCGCGACAACGGGTATGAAAAGCCGATCTGGGTGGGAGATGTGAACTTCACGGCCTCGCCGCTGATGTTCTGGGGCACGCCCGTGCCGCCGTACACGGCCGAGCAGAAGCCGCGCATCGAACAGACGCTGCGCGCTCTGGCCGACGCGAAGAACCCGCAGCACGCGGCCGTCGAGGCATGGTTCCGCGCGGAACAGTCCAGGGGGCTTGTGAAAAAAGTGGTTCTGACGATGGCTGAAGGACTGGCGGGGATAAACATCGGCAATATGGAGGACTGGGGCATATTCGCATTGGCGCCGACGGTGGCGGGCACATCGGCATTCCAGGGGCTGATGGAGGTGAAGGGAGTGCCGCGACGGGCGGTGGAGCCGCGCCCGGCGTGGCATGCGCTGGCGCTGGTAGCGCAGAAGATCGGCGCTTTTACGGAAGCGGCGCCGGTAGATGCGGGAAAGGGAGTGTACTGTTTCCGCTTCAGGGTCGGACAGCGCCAGGTTCACGTCGTGTGGTACGACGACGGCAGGCGCTATCTTCCCGGCGACGCCGAACCGGCGGTGACGGTGAGGCTGCGGATGGCCAGCGGAACGTACGCCGTTACGCCCACGCCGACGGCGCGCGGCGCGCCGCCGGCACAGAAGCTCGTAACGGCGCCGGAGGGCATTCTGTCGCTGACCGTCGATTCGACGCCGCTGTTTGTGGAAGCGGCGATGTAGCCCGGACGGGTTTCAGACGCACTCCGGCGCGGCGCAAAGCGCCAGATCAGCGCTTGAGGCATGTGCGGCAGTTGCCGCTGAGGTACAGTTCGGCGGTGCGCCGGACTTCGTCTTGGCTGACCGGCCAGCCGGTTGCGGCGAGGTCAGCGAACTTGTCCTTCATCACCTTCGCGATGACGGCGCGGCTGTGGTCCCATTTGTAGATTATCTGATCCAGCACGCGCGCGTCGCTGTGCTGGGGGATGAAACTGGTGCCCAGCAGTTCCATGCGCATGCGCGTTATCTCTTCGATGAGCGAGGGATTGTTGAGGAACCACCAGCAGCCGAAGAGCATCATGTTGCGCATCTTGCGGGCGGTAACGGCCAGTTCGTGCTGGTTTTCGCGCGAGAGCATGGTTATGAGGAAGGTGTTGTCGGGATTGCGCGCACAGAGGCGTTCGACGGAGGTGATATCGGCCCTGCCGACGGAATCGCCCGCCAGGCGCAGCGCGGGATTGACCTGTCGCGAGACTCCCACCATGGCGGCAAAGGGTATCCCGCGCTCGCGGGCTACGGGGAGCACGGCCTGATCGAGTATCAGCGTGGCCGGCGAATCGTCGGGATAGCGCCATGTCCAGCTCAGCGAAACGGCGACGTAGAGGGCGTCCATGCGGTCTATCCACTCGTCGAGGAAGCGGCGGATCTCGCGCATGCTGGTGGCCGAGAGGTCCGGCGAGGCCTGATAGCCGTAGCCGCGCAGTGTCTGGCCGACTGCGGGCCAGTCCAGAAGCAGCCTGTCGATGCGCAGGGCGGCGCGGAAGCGCTCGTCATCGTTGCCGCGTTTGAGCCAGATCTCGCGCTCTACCGGATCGAGAGCATCGTTGGTCATCACCACCGTGTGAACATTGGCCAGGCGGAACACCAGGTCGGTGTACTGCTGAGGGCTGTGCGCGCGGAAGAACTCGCGGAACGACTCCAGGTTCTTCGAGGACGTGTCCAGACCGAGACGCCTGAGCACCGTGAGCACGCCGCGGCAGGCCTCGGAAACGGGCGCGCGCTCCACGAACAGTTTGCGCCAGATGTGCTCGGCCTGCTGCGGGCGCGGCATGGCCCAGAACTGTTCGCAGCTCAGTTCGCTGACGCGCATGGTTTCGGCCACGAGATAGTGGTAGCACAGCAGCTCGTCGATGCCCCAGAGCATCAGGCCGCCGAATGACGGCGGATAAAGGTGCGTGTGCAGGTCGTAAACGGACACCGAAGAGAGCGCATCGTCAACCCAGCGCGCTATGTCGGCAGTACTGCTGATGGTCATAGGCTGCATCTCCACGAGCGGAGGATTGTAACGGCGCTGCCGGCAGACTGTCAGCGGTTCTGCGCGGGAAAACACGAGCATACAACCCCGCCGCGGGGATATAATGGCCTGTGGCGACAGGCCAATGGAGCAAACACATGCAATACACACGTGCGGCAGGCGTGGCGGCGGCGGTGGTGGCGCTGGTGGCGGGGTATATACGGGCGGCCGAGCCGCCGGCAGCCGAGGCGGGGGCGAAGTCGAAGTTCCTGCGCTTCGTTGACGACAACGAGGGGGGCGGGCGGCTGGAGACGGCAATCGTCACCTATCGCAACGACGCGGGCGTAACCGTCGATCTCATCGGGGCGGTGCACGTGGCGGAGGCGGCGTATTACAAACTGCTGCGCGAGAAGTTCACGGCCTACGACGCGCTGCTGTACGAGCTCATCAAGCCGGCTGAAGGAGGCGCAGCGCCCGTGGAGAAGACGCGCTCGACGACCTTTCTGGCGACCCTTCAGCAGGTCATGAAGGACGTGCTGGAACTGGAGTTTCAACTCGATCACATAGACTACAATGCGCCGAACTTCGTGCATGCCGACCTGGACCTCGAGACCTTTCAGCGCCTTCAGGCGGAGCGCGGCGAGAACATCTTCATGCTGATGCTCAGGCAGATGCTGGCGGATATGAATCGCCCGCGCAACGTGACGGAGACGACGCTGACGGAACTGCTGATAGCGCTGCTCAGTCCGGACCGGGCAAGACATCTGAAACTGCTGCTGGCGAAGAACTTCGAGGATATCGAAGAGCAGATGGCCGCGCTGGAAGGTCCCGGCGGCAGCGTGATACTGACGGAGCGCAACAAGGCGGCCATCAGGGTGCTGGACAGGACTATCGCCGCGGGCAAGAAGAAAATCGGCCTCTTCTACGGTGCGGCCCACATGAACGACCTGGAGAAGCGCGTGAAGGAGATGGGCTTCAGATACGTCCGGACGCAATGGCTGACCGCGTGGGACATGACGGCCAGGGAGGGCGATTTGATCATCACGGTGAAGAAACGTCGCGCCCCGCAGCCGCAGGAAGAGCAGAAGTAGGATAGGAGGTTCCTCGCGCGCAGGCGCAGCGTTGCCCTGCCACGACTGTCCCCGCAGGCGGAGGGGGAATAGAGAGGAGAGAGGAGAAAGTAGAGAGGAGAGAGGAGAGCCTGCATCCCCGCGCACGCGCGAGGAAATGCTGGATTCCCGCTTGCGCGGGAATGACGGGGGGGAGTCGCGCCAATGACGAAGGATGCGGCGGAAAGCACGGAGGAAACAGATGGACACGCGAGCAAGCAGCGGCGTCTCGCGAAAACGGGTGATCGCCTCCGGCGGCGTTGTTGACAGACATGCCGGCGAAGCGCTATATTATGCTGCACAGACGGTGGTCGTAGCTCAGTTGGAAGAGCACAAGGTTGTGGTCCTTGGGGTCGCGGGTTCGAGCCCCGTCGACCACCCTTAACGCAACTGGCGGGGGCTGTTACACGCAGGGAATCCCGACGCATTCACAGTGGGCGGTCGCTGCTGGGGCCCGCGCCGTCGAGCATGCCGGGCCACAAGTCCGCATTCGTCCGGTGCTCTGCCGATGACCAGTTGAGGAAACCGGCCTGGACGCGCGCCGGCGCGCCGCAAGCGATGACGATAGCATGGCCGGAGCACGACGCCGGCCCGCGCGCGCCGGCGTACGGTCTGCACGGCGCGCAGGCAAGACCGTCAGGCAGCGAGAGCCGGCCAACAGCGACGGACGACATCCGCGGCTTGCGCCGCGAAGAGCGACTGGGCGCTATTTCCAGGTTCTGCTGAACTTCAGGAAATGCACCGAGCAGCTTATGCACGGGTCGTAATTGCGGATGAGGTGTTCGCAGCGGAAGGCGGCTTCCTCATCCGACTTATCGACCAGCTGCTGGGCCAGCACCCACAGGTCCTGCTCGATGGTCATCTGGTTCTGACTGGTGGGCGGAACGATGCGGGCGCTGGTTATGCTGCCGTCGGGGCCCGTGGTGTAACGATGCCAGCATATGCCGCGCGGGGCCTCGGTGCCATGGCCGCCGGTGCCGGCGCGCGGCAGGACCTGTATGCGCGACCGCGACGGAGGCGTGTATTTCTCGAGGATGTCCGCGGCCAGCGCCAGGGCGTGAACCGTTTCCACGCCGCGCGCAAGCAGCGAAAGGAAATTGTTCCTCCAGGGCAGCTGTTTCTTGACGGCCGCGCACAGGCGCGGCAGCAGTTCCGCGGCGCGGGGGTGAAGTTTTTCGTGATTCAGATTGAGCCTGGCCAGCGGGCCCACCATATACGCGCCGCGCCCCCTGATCACCGAGTGCAGCGCGGTGGTGTGGGGCATGTGGCGTTCTTCGATGGCGTCGCCGAACTCTTCCTGGTCAACGTTCAGCCCCTTGTTGGACTTTATGCGTCCGAGGTTCATCGGGTATTCGTTGTCGGGACAGAGGGCGACGAACTCGTAATCGCGTTCGACGTCGGGATAGGTGAGTTTTTCGGCCAGAAAGATGGTGAGCTCCGACATCGTTCCGACGGCGGATTTCACCTCGGGCAGAAGTTCCTTCGCCTTAGCGGCGTCGAGGGCGCGGTAGAATCCGCCCACGCACACGCCGATGGGGTGAACAGCGCGCCCCGCCAGAGCGGCCACGATGTCATTGCCGAGTTTCTTGAGTTTGAGGGCCTTTTTCACGGCGTCGCCGTGGTCGGCGGCCATGCTGATCACGCTCTCATAGCCCAGGAAATCCGGCAGATGGAGCATGAACATGTGCAGGACGTGGCTTTCGATCCACTCGCCGCAGTAGAGCAGGTTGCGCAGGGTCCTGATGGCGGGGTCCACGTGGTCGAAGACGCCCATGGCCTTTTCCAGCGCGTGGCACGCGCTCATCTGATAGGCAACGGGGCATATGCCGCAGATGCGCGCGGTTATGTCGGGCACCTCGCGGAAATCGCGCCCGCGGAGAAAGGCCTCGAAGAAGCGCGGCGGCTCGTAGATGTCGAGGCGCACCTGCGAGACGGCGCCGTCATTCATTTCCAGATGAAGCGCGCCCTCGCCCTCGACGCGGGCCAGGGCCGCCACGCGGATCGTGCGCGTATCACTTGCCTTTTTCGAGTCGCTCATAATGCTCGCTCGCCTGTTTGAAGGGTTCCAGATATCCGTTGAACGACCGCAGCATCAGGCGGATATCGCGCGGACTGCGGCCGAACTCTGTAAAGCGATTGCCCAGCGACAGTATGTTGGGCTGTTCCATCGGCCCGAAGCACCCGTAGCAGGGCCGGTCGTACGACGGGCACAGCGCTCCGCAGCCCGCCTGGGTGATGGGCCCGAGGCAGGGTTCGCCCCGCGACACCAGCACGCACGCCACGCCGCGGCGTTTGCACTCGATGCACAGGCTGTACGTGGGGATGCTGGGCTTGCGCCCCACCAGCAGGGCCGAGAGAAGCTCCAGCAGCTGATACTGGTTGACGGGACATCCGCGCAGCTCGAAATCCACGAACACGTGGCCGGCGATGGGCGTGGCCGTGTCCAGCGTGTGGATGTACTGCGGAGCCGCGTAAACGATGCGCGTGAACTGTTCGACGTCGGCGTAATTTCGCAGCGACTGTATGCCGCCGGACGTGGCGCAGGCGCCTATGGCCACAAGCAGCCGGCAGTCGTGGCGGATCTTGTGGATGCGCTCTTCCTCCTCCGGCGTGGAAATGCTGCCTTCCACCAGACCGATGTCATACGGCGGCGGCAGCTCGCGCCTGCGGGCCTCAAGGAAATACGCCACTTCCACTGCCCCCACAAGGTCCAGCAGTTCGTCCTCCAGATTCAGCAGCTGCAACTGGCAGCCGTCGCAGCTGGAGAACTTATAAACGGCGAGTCTGGGCTTCTTGCTGGGGACGCTCACCTCGGTTGCCATGATTCAGATCTCCTCGCTGGCAAAGACGTCGGCTATTTCGGCGAAACTGAACACCGGTCCATCGCGGCACACGAACTTCGATCCGTACTGGCAGTGGCCGCAGCGCCCGAATCCGCAGTGCATGTTGCGTTCCATGCTCACGAAGACGTGTTCGGGAGGAACGTGCAGCTGGAGGAAGCTCCATGCGGCCACGCGGTTGAGTATGCGCGGTCCGCAGACCAGCACGCTGGTGCGCTCGGCGCTGACCTTGATGCGCTGAAGCAGTTTGGTCACTACGCCCACCGGTCCCACCCAGCCGGGGGTGGCGTTGTCCACCGTGACCAGCACGTCTATGCGCTGGTCGCGTTCCCATCTCTCCAGTTCCTCGGCGTAGAGCCTGTCGGCGGGAGTGCGGCAGCCGTACAGCAGAATAACGCGGCGGAAGCGGCTGCGGTGGCGCAGAACGTAATACACCACCGGACGGAGCGGAGCCAGGCCGATGCCGCCGCCGACGATGACCACGTCGCGTCCGGCCAGCAGATCGAGCGGCCAGCCGCGCCCGAAAGGCCCGCGTATGCCGACCGTGCCGCCTTCGCCCATGCGCATGATGGCGCGCGTGACGGAACCGACAACGCGGATGGTGTGCTCGAGTATCTGCGGCTCCTCCGAGTCGGAGCTGATGGATATGGCCGCCTCGCCGACACCCGGCGCGTAGAGCATGTTGAACTGCCCGGGCGTCCACTGATACAGGCGGCGGATGTCCTCGTCCATTATCTGGAGCTTGAACGTCCGCGTGTTGAAGTTCTCTTCCCTGACGCCGATGATCTTCGCCGGCACCGGCATCATCTCGTCCAGCCCGCACACCGGCGGGGGACGCATGGCTCCAGTATCCTCGTGCGCTGTTGCGGTCATCAGGCTACCTCGCTTTCCTTCTTATGCTTCGGTTCGGCGCCGGCGGGAGCGGCGGTGGCGCGTATGGCCTCCACCTCCTCGGTAAGGTCGATGCCCACCGGACACCAGGTAATGCATCTGCCGCATCCGACGCACCCGCTGCATCCGAACTGCTCCCAGTAGGTGGCCAGCTTATGGCGCAGCCAGTGGCGATAGCGGGCGCGTATCGACGGGCGGATGGGACCGGCGGTGGTGTAACTGAACTGGTGCGTGAAGCACGATTCCCACAGCCGCGTGCGCCCCATTTCGCCGCCGGCCACATCGCTGGAATCAACGACGGAGCTGCAGAAACACGTCGGGCAGACCATCGTGCAGTTGCCGCAGCCCAGACAGCGTCTGGCTGTTTCGGCATAGCGCGGATGCTCGAGATTTTTCGCGAGCAGTTCAACGATGCCGCTCGTGTTGAGGGATTTCTCCATCCTCTCGCGCGCCAGTTCCAGGCGCAGGTCGGCCAGTTCCATCTCGGCCGGCGAGGGCTCGCGGATGTCCAGCCTGCCGCTGATCTGCGCGCCTCTGGCCGAGCCGACCTTCATGAGGAACCCGCCGCGCAGTTCGGTCAGCGCCAGGTCGAAGCCTTCTTTGGCGCTGGGACCGGTGCCCATGGACGAGCAGAAGCAGTTGCCGCCCGGACGCGTGCAGTTGACGACCACCGTCATCATCATCGCCCGCGCCCGCGTATAGTAGGAATCGGTTTCGCAACGGCTGCGGCCGGTGAACACGCGGTCGGACACCTGTATGCCGGCCAGTTCGCACGGACGGATGCCCACCATCGCCATCTTCGGAGGCTGCGGAGGACCGGCCGTGAAGACCAGCCGCCCATCCTCGGCGCGGACCTTGAAAATACGGTGCGACGGCGGAAACAGATAGCGCTTGGGCGAGTCGGCGCCCACGACGAACTGGAACTGGAGGTCGCCGCTGGCCGGCATCAGCCGGTAGCTCCCGCGGCGCTGCTCATCGCGCACGCCGTTGGCGAGCTGCTCGGCCGACTCGATCTCGCGCAGGGCTATTACCCCCTGGGCGACGGTCGGACCGATGACGGTGTATCCCTCGTCGCGCAGCAGATTCACCAGCGAAACGAACCCCTCGCGTGAGAGGAAAACGTGCTGCCCCACGGCGGGCTGAAAGGTCGCCATATGCTGCTCCTGGATGCTTGTCCAACCCGGGCGCGATTGCGCCGCCGGCACTGCGCCATCGCCTCAGCCCATCGCGCCGGCCGCAACCGGCATCCCGTCGCCACACAGACTCCGATGGGCCGCGCGGCCCGGATTGACACAAGCCGGTAGTGAAAAACTTCACAGCCGGCCTGACTACACTTTAGCGGAAGCGCCATCCGCTGCAAGATGCGCAACGCCGAAAGCAAAAATGCCTTTGCACATTTGCGGCAATATGCGCCTTATCCGCTGTCTACCAATATCTTACATCTGTCAGGATAGCGAGTGTTCACGCCACGGCCGCATTTTGCAAAACGCCGCGCGCACTTGACGTCGCCTATCTGGCGCTTGAGCGTTCCAGCAGCACCTTCGCCCGCACCCCGTCGCGCTCAAAGTCCAGACCGAACTCGCCAGACTCGACGTCCCTCAGAACCGCGGGCATATCGTCCACCTTCTTCGGCTGCCCCGGATGGCCGTAAACCGTTGACTCCATGGTCTGCCATTGCTCGTTCCACACGTATCGCCCGCCGCCGGGACACTGGAGTTTCATGTGCCACAGGCGCTCGTGCAGTTCCACCGGATCGCGCTGTGGAGCCAGCCGCTTCCACTCGTTGAGGATCGGTATATTGGCCCACGACCTCCACGCCATGACAGCGCGTCCCTCGGGCGGCAGCACAGGCCAGACATTTTCCATGAACTGCCTGCGCACGCGCAGACACATGCCGGAGCCCGGCCACGCGCGCCCGGACGGGCGCGTCGCCGCCGGACGCGTGGCCGCCGCGTTGCGCTGCTGCTGGCGATCGATGGCGCTGCGGATGACATTCTCATTGAGCGATACGACCAGCGCTTCGGGCATGGAAACGTAGTACAGCGACAGATCCTCCGGTATTTCTTTGTGCTGCGCACGCGCCTGGGGCGAGGGACCGACCTTCACATATGTCTGCCCGGCGTGCTGGCGCGGTTCCCACGTCACCAGCCCCGGCGCCGCACCCTCGATCATGCCGCGGAGAGCGACAAGAAACAGAGTCAGATGCATCGGCGACTTCACCTCCGCGCGCACCGCGACGGGCAGACCCACCAGCATCTTCTCGCTTAAGCGCTGCGCTTCGGGAACAGCCGCCAGCTTCTTCCAGTACGGATCATCATCGACGTACAGCGACACCGCCCCGCCGAGCCACGACAGAAGATTGATGTTCAATCCCCACTGCGCAAAGATGCCGCCGACCTGTTTAAGCGGCGGCGAGTCGGGATCCACGGCGAGTATCGCATGAACCAGCGCATCGTGTGGATCGCCTGCATCCGGCGCAAGCTTCGCGCTGCCGGCCGCTTCCATAACCTGACGGTAGTCGCTGCCGCCTATCAGGGGCATTATGGTGGCATCCAGCGCCAGCGTATCGCCGCGCAAGCAGAAGCGTGCTGCAACCGGATCGAAGAACGTCGGCCAGTTGTTCTGATAGCCGTCGCGCCAGCGCCCGTAGGCTTCCGCCTCTTCAGCCGTTGCCGCGTCGATGGGCAGTTCGATTATCGGCGTCATCATGCCGGGCGTTCCGTAGATCTCCGACCGCGCGCCGTCGGCCGAAAGGGTGATGCGCCCGAAATCGGGGTGCTCCACCACCACGGGCTGCCCGCCGGCGACCAGCGCGGGCATGTGCTCGGCCAGCAACGACGTCATGACGGCCGCCGCGCGGATGCGGCGGGAATCGGCGATGCGCCAGCGCGGCGAACACCAGCGGCGTATGGCGGCATCGGGCAGCACCAGGAACGCCGTTTCGCCGGCGTCGCCCGGCCGGTAGCGGTGGCGGAAGAACCTGTACTCCGCAAGCGACGCCATCGATCTGAGGTCGCCGCGGTGAACATCCACGAGCCGCCGCAACTGCATTTCGGAATTGCTCACCACCACCGCGCTGCCCAGCACCATCACCAGCGCGCTGGTGGAACGGTCGGCGGAAACCAGGCCGGTGTATCCCACTCCGCCGCATTCCCCGGTGACGGACCTGGCGTGCGGGCTGCTCCCCGCGGCCGCGTTCAGCCGCGCCACCAGCACCCCGCGCAGCACTTCCGCGTCTTTGGCCTCCATGAGCACGGCCACATCCGAACCCATGCGCAGAAAGGGATCGGAACCGGTTACGGCCACGGTGCGCACGATATTGGGGGCCAGAGCCCTGGCCAGCGCGCTGAAGTTGAGGCACAGCTGGCGCTGGTAGCGCTGCTGGAGCGCGAAGTCGTGTCCGTGGGGTTCGGCGGCCTGAAGAACGGGCACGATGCTGCGGGCGGCTTCGTCGAGCATGGCGCCGGCGGCGTCGAACCCGGCAAAGAAAACCGCGTGCTGGTCGAAGGGAATGAGCGCCGCCAGCGGGTCCAGCGCCGGCGCGGCGCCGTCGGGAAGCAGGCGCTGGAAATCCAGTTCCCTCGTGTCGATGCCCTTTATCTTATCGAGGCTCACCGTGCCCCCCGCCCCGCCGCGCACGCCCAGCATGCGGTCGAGCTGGAGGTTTTCGGCCACGGCGCGGTTGCCGGTGAACAGGTCGAACATCTCCTCCACCTGCACCGTTCGCGGAGCGAAGCCCGCCTGCGCACGGTCCGGACGGGCGGCCTCCTTGCCCAGGGCCCGCTCGCACAGGGTTACCTGATGACGGAACCACGCCGCTCCCGGCAGATCGCGCGCCATCAGCATGGCGTAATGGTCGCGCCTGACCCTCCAGAACTCGCTGCGCGCCCGTTCGGCCGCCAGCGACGCCGGAACCACGAACGACAGCAGTTCCATCCCCTGTCCGTCCGCGCGCGGCAGGAAGAGCCGGCCGGCCAGGTCGCGCCCGGCCGGGGCGCGCGCCACCAGAATGCCGGCGCCGTCGTCGCGCAGCTCGCAGAACGCCTCGCCGGCGTCGTTCAAAACGGCCCGCGGATGCGCTGCCGGCGGCAGGCCCCCCAGCCACCACGCCGTCTGCCCCGGATATTCCGGCAGCCTGCCGGCGGTTATCTTCAGGTCCTTCAGCGCCACCGCGTAAAAGGCATCCTCGGCGCGCGCGCAGGCGGCTGCCATCACCAATACGACCAGCGCACAGATGAAGCGGCGCATGGAAATCCTGCCTCCGAAAAAAGACCGTTCGCGGCACATGCCGGCCGCGGACAGCAGCATGCCGGTCGAAAACTCGCCCGAGGCGATCACGCTCTGGGGTTCAGGGGATGCTTGCGGGCCAGGGTCTCGACGAGGCGCCTGTCATCGCTGTCGAGATTGCCCGGCACCACTATCTTCACAACCGCGAACTGATCGCCCTTCTGGCCGGCGCGTTCGATGCCGCGTCCGCGTATGCGCAGTTTCGTGCCGCTGCTGGTGCCCGGAGGCACGGTTACCGTAACCGGTCCATCCAGCGTGGGCACTTCCACCTTCGCCCCCAGCAGCGCCTCGTAAACGCTTATCGGCAGATCGACATACACATCGAGCCCTTCGCGGCGAAACACAGGGTGCGGCGCGATGTGGGTGATTATGTAAAGATCGCCCGCCGACCCGCCGTATATGCGCCCTTTGCCCCGTATGCGCACGCGGCTGCCCTCGTTGACGCCCGGCGGTATCTTAACGTCTATGGTTTCGCGATGGTCGCCGCGATCAACGTGCAGCGAAAGCGTCGTGCCGCGGGCGGCCTGCTCGAACGATAGCGTGACGTGATACTCCAGGTCGGCCTCGGGGGGCGCCGCCTGAGGGCGGACGCGTGTTCTGCTTCGCGTGCCGGCCGCAGCGCCGGAGCGGCCGGCGCCGAACAACTGCTCGAAGATCGACGCGAAATCGAAGTCTTCCACGGAAACGTCGGGACCCGCCTGCCAGTAGGTTCTGATCCGCGGGCCGGCGCCCGATGCGCCGGCATAGCGCCGGAAAGCTTCGAACGGGTCGAATCCCGCCGCGCCCGCGGCCGCTCCAGCGTAACCGCCTTCAGACGCCCCGAACTGGTCGTATTGCGCTCTTTTCTGAGGGTCCGCGAGCACGTCGTATGCTTCCTGCACCTCCTTGAAACGTTCCTCGGCCTGGGGGTTGCCCTTGTTGACGTCCGGATGGTACTGCCGCACAAGTCTGCGGTATGCCTTCTTGATTTCCTCGGCGGTCGCGTTGCGCGACACTCCAAGGACCTCGTAGTAATCGCGCTTCGCCATGAAAATCTCCGCAAGCTCACGTATAGCATATACGCGGCCAGGCTGCGAGAACAGCCGGAGCCGCCGCCGCGAGGTCAGTATGCCGTCGGCGGCGCCCGTGCGCTGGATTGCAGGCGGCGTGGCAGCGACAATTGATTTATCAGAGGCGACGCGACGGGATTCAACGGCGACGGCTGCGGCCGGTAGCGTCAAAGGGCGGAGGGCGAGGTGGTGTTCGGCATGTTTGCTGCTCTCGCAGTCGTCATGGTGGTTATGATCGCGACGGCATGGTCAACGGCCGGCGCGGCTGCGCCGGGTGCCGCGCTGCCGCCGCCCGTGCGTCTGCGACAGGGCCCCAATCGCCGGCTGTGGACATGCATGGGGGTGGCGACGCTGGCCCATTTTCTTCTGGTAGCGCCGTCGCTGGTGGAGTTTTCGGGATGCCGGCATGAACGCCCGCTGGGACTGCCCGGGGGCAGCGGCGACCGCATCGCCAGAGGAACGCCCGACGGGGTGCTCGGCGGAACGGGCAAAGGCTCGGCCGCGCCGGGCAAGGAGGCGGTGATCAAGGCCCGGACCATCGACGCCCGCGTTGCCGCGGCTGCCCGGCGCCGTCCCGAGAGAGGCCGGCAGCAGTACATGGTTCGTTTCAGCCGCGATGGGCTGCTCCAGCTGCTCAAGTCAAGAGAGGGAGCGGAGGTGCAGCTCTCCAGCGCGGCGGAGCTGGCGACTCTGCTTGACTCGCCGGGCGGCGCCGGCAGCGGCGACGGCGATGCCGGTCCGCTGGGACTGCCGCAGGGCGAAGGCACCGGCCCCACCGCCGCCGGCAGCCCCTGGGGCACACGCGTCGGCGGGAAGCTGTGGCTGTATCGAGTGAAGTACCACGGCGGCGACTGGTCGGCCAATCCCCGCGCCCTGCCGGCTTTGCTGCGCGAGGTGAAACTGGCAACCAACATACCTGTGGCCAACCAGCAGGAGACGATCACCCTCAGCGAGCTGGCCCATCATCGCGGGCGCTACATGCCGTCGATGCTGTTCATGACGGGCACCGGCCGCATTTATGCCAGCGAGATAGAACGTGCGAATCTGCGCGATTATCTGCTGGGCGGGGGAATGCTGGTGGCGGATTCGTCGGGCGGCGATTTCGAGCGGCAATTCGCCGAGTTCATGGCGACGGTGCTGCCCGGCAGGCCCATGCGCCCCATCGAGCACGATCACGAGATATACCGCGGACGGTACATGCCCTACAAACTGCCGCGCGGATGTCCGATATACCGTGAGCACGGGTCGTCCGATGCCAGAGGCATATTCGCCGACGACGGGCGGCTCATGGTATTCTTCAGCCCGGGCGACCTGGGCAGCGCATGGGCGGTTGTGGACCTGGGCAAGAAGCGCGGCGCCGTGGAACTGGCGTTTCAGATGGGCACCAATCTGGTGGTGTACAGCCTGATGCACGTGCGCGACCTGCGCAAGCCGTCCGGCAACTGACGAGGAAAAACGTGAACAGGTCGAATGACAGCGTACCCGTTCCACACCGACCGCGATTGCAGCCATACGGTCGCGGGCGGCTGCTGGTGGTGATGCTGGCCGTGGCGGCCGCCATTCATGCGGCGATACTGGTGGCCTTCACGCCCGCGATTTTCCGGACCGACTACGAATCGCCGGAGCGGCTGTACGAACTGGGCGAGGCGGAACTGGCGCGCGGACGATACACCGAGGCCATGGCGCTGTTCCAGAAGGTTCTCGACCTTCAACCCAAACTGCCGCCCATTTTCGAGAAAGCGGCCGAGCAGCACAAACTGGCCGAACGGCTTCAGCGCCAGTCGCTGGCGCGTGCGGCGGCAACGACGCGCGAGACATCCGCGGAAGCCGGCCAGACCGCCTCCCCCGGCGGCGCGGAGCAGACGCCGCGGTCTGCTGCGCCGGATAAGCGCACCGCTTCGCCGGCGACGCGGCCGGCCGACATGCCGTTCATTCCCCCGGAACTGCGACCGAGATGAGGGCGGGCATTTCGCCCGGGCGTGCAGCGCCGGTCATTTTTTCACGTCGTGCATGATCGCGATTATTCCGCCGGCGTGGCTTATGGCCTCGTACACGTTGCGGTAGTCCCGGAACGTCAGTCGCTTGTCGCAGCGCAGACGCACCTCGAGTTCCCTGGGGGTGGTGCGGCCGGCCAGCAGTCCGCGCAGTTCGGTCTTCAGCGCGCCGGCGCTGCCCACGGGGTGGCCGTTGAGGTAGATGCGGGCTTCGCGGTCCATGATTACCGTGATGGCCGATTCGGTCTTGGAGGTTACCGACAGCTGGGGCAGTATGACGCTGAGTTTGTCGCGCATGAAGGTCGAGGTGAGCATGAAGAAGAAGATTATGAGAAACGCGATGTCGGCCAGGCTCACCATCTGCGTTTCTTTTATGGGTTCAACGCGACGACGGGCGATTTTCATCCGTCAGCCTCTCCTCGGAAATAAGCACTATGCCGCCGGCCTGCTGTATGGCGTAGAGAATGTCGGCGTTGCGCTGAAATGACAGATCATCGGAAGCGACCACCACCACTGCGCGCTGTTCCTCGCTGACCGCGCCGCTCAGCAGGCCCGCAAGCTGGAGTTCCAGGTCGGCCAGCGGCACGTGCATGCCGTTGACCGTGAGCGATGTTTCGCTGGCCTCCACGCGGATGGGCGTGCCCACGACCTTCTCGGGGCTGACGCTGGCCGTGGGCAGCGCGACGGTCAGGGCGTAGTGATGGGCGAACGTGGAGGCGATGAGGAAAAAGATGATTATCTGCCACGCTATGTCGGCCAGCGTGATGAAGGGTATATACGGACCGGGACGATGTCGGCGCGATACCTTCATACCCTTTCCCTGGCGCGGCTTTGCGACTGCGCGTGCAGCACCTTCTCCACCAGCGCCGTGCCGGCGGCCTGCACCTGCAACACGAACCGGTTCACGCGGCTTACGAAGTAGTTGTATTCCACGGTGGAAAGGGCGGCGACGATCAGCCCCCCTGCCGTGCACAGCAGCGCTTCAGAGATGCCGCCGGCCACGGCCTCGGGAGTGAGATTGCCCACGTGATGGATCGACCCGAAGGCGCGGATCATGCCCATGACCGTTCCGAGCATGCCCAGGATGGGAGCGAGGCTGGCGCAGGTGGCCAGTATCACCAGATGCCGTTCAAGATAATCCACCACGTGGCCGCTGTGGTCTTCCATGGCCTGGGTGATGCCCTCTTCTATTTCCTCCGGGCGTTTGCCGATGCGCTCGAGAAACAGCAGTTTGCGCAGGCCTATCGCCAGCGTTTCCGCAACCGGGCCCGGCGTTCGCGAGGCTATCTCCACGGCCCCTTCCACATCGTTGCGGTCGATGGCTCTGGACAGCTCGTCGAGCAGCCCTTCGGAATCGACGTTGGCCCGGCGCATCGTCAGCCAGCGCTCCAGCGTCACGGCAAGACTGATTATCGAGCAGCCGGTGATGACCCACAGGGCCCACCCGCCGCGGATTATGTAATCAAGCATATCACGCCTCGCACGTAGTGATTCCAACGTTGCCCGGCGCCGCGCGCCGCAGCCCGGCCGCCGCGCCGCTCATCTGTCGCTCACATCCACATCCGGCACTCCGTACCGCTGTTCCAGCACCGTGTGGGCGCGGCTCGCCTCGTAGGTGTGGGGATACTTGCGTATGACGCTGCGGTACGTGGCGATCGCCCGCTGCGTGTCGTTCTTTTCCTCGTGGCAGGCGGCCACCTCCAGCAGCGCCCGCCGCACCACCGACTGCGAGCCTGACCAGTCGCGTATCAGCCTTTCGTACACCGCGATGGCCTCGTCCTGTTTCTTCTGCGAGCGCAGCAGCGTGCCCAGACGGAAGGCTGCTTTTATGGCCCATTCGCCCTGCCTGGGGAAGCGGTCTATCAGTTCGCGCAGCGTGGCGATGGCGGTGCCGGTGTCGCCCATCAGACCGGCCTCGAGCTCCGCCCGCTCGAACAGCGCTTCGGCGCTTACCGCCGGCGAATAGAACCGTTTGACGATCTCGGTAAGTTCGCGCCGGCCGGCGGGCAGGTCCTTCCTGCGGGCGAGTTTTCCGTAATAGGTGGCGGCCACCAGGAAATGCGCCGCGGGCTTGTCCTCCAGCAGCCAGTAGGCGGCGCGGGCCTTTTCCGGATCGCCGCGGATTTCATGCAGCTCGCCCACCATGCGCTTCACGCGCTCCACATCCGCGCCGCTCCGGTAGTCGCCTATGAATGTCAGCAGCCGCTGAAGGTCTGTTCTGTGCAGTTCGCACAGCGCGTAATCGGCCCAGCGTTTGAGGCTCGGGCGCTTCTGCGCCAAGAAACGCAGCACCTTGTCCTTCTCGTCGGCGCCCTTCGCGCCGATCGCCGCAGCGATCTGCTGTATCAGCGCGTCGCTGGCGGCGCCCTGGGGCTCCTTGCTCATCACCTCTTCCATGAGGGCATACAGATTGGCCGTCCCCGGACGCTGCGAATATGCCGCCAGCGTAAGTTTGTACGCCAGCATCTTCTCCGACGCCGGCAGACGCCGGATCATCCGCAGCGCGTCGTCGTGGCGATCGAACTGAAGGTACAGGTTGACCACGCGCGTTATGGCATCGGTCCGGTCGGGCAGCCTCAGCAGCAGCGCCACGGCGGCGTCAATCTCTTTCTTCTGCACGTGCCGGTCGGCCATGAACAGCACGGCATCGCGAAAAGCAGCGGCGGCCGCCGCGTCGTCGGGGGCGAACTTGCGCGAGAGGATCTTCGCGTAGTTCTCGGCCGCCTTGTCAGGTTTGCCTATGGCGATGTAACTGTCGATCTGCCGCCGCAGCGCCTGCGTTACCAGCGGGCTGTCGGGGAAGTCGCTCAGCAGATAATCGAACTCCTTTATCGCCTCGTTATGAAACTTGCGCTTCTGCTGCGTGAGAGCCACCCACAACTGCACCGTATCCGAACGCGGGTCTTTGGGGTACTTCTCCATGAAATCGTACAGCCGATCGACCAGCTCGGCGGACGGCGCGTCCTTCGCGTACGCCTCGGCTATCCGGTCGAACTCGCGCTGCGGCGCCACCCCCGGCGGAACGGCGTCGCCGGTCTCGGCGCCGCGCGCGATGCCGGCTGTGCCGGCGCTCAGCAGCACCAGCAGCGGCAGCACAGCAACTCCACGCGGCACGCTCATCTGACCTCGCCCACCTGCGCCAGGGCCTCGCGCGCCCTGGCAGCGTATTCGCTCTTGCCGTAGTCGTATATCACGCGCTGAAGCAGCTCGCGGATCTTCTCCGACCGTCCGGCAACGGCCCCCCTGCCGCCGCCGGGGCGCGCCGACTGCTGCATGTGCAGCAGCGTCGCCGCATGCCAGTAGAGCAATCCCGGCATGTCGCGGTCGCTGGCGGCAAAAACCTTCTCCGCCTCTGTGAACCACGCCACGGCATCGTCGGTGCGCCCGGCCACCACCAGCCACTGGCCCGCCTTCAGCGCCACAGTGCCGGCCTGCTCGTGTCTGGGGAACTTCTCCACGAACTTCTGCGCGATCGCCACCGCGTCGGCCCACTGCTCGCCGCGGGCGTAATAGTTCATCATGCGGATCATCGCCATCGGCACGTGCGGATCGTCCGGATGATGATACGTCAGCAGCACGAACGCGTCGGCCGCCTCGTCGAATCGCCCCAGCTTCTCATAAGCCTGGCCGATCTTGAAGCGCGCCGCGGGAACAAAAGTGGACTTCGGCCATCGCGTAACCACCTCCTGATAACGCGCCAGTGCCTCGCGGTGATTGCCTTTGAGCGACTGGATGTTGCCCAGATAGTAATTGGCGCTGGCTGCCAGCGGGTCGTCCGGAAAACGCGCGGCCAGCTGCGAAAAGTAATCCGACGCCTCGATGAGATATTCCTCTGCCCGCTCGTAAGCCCCGGCCAGATACAGCCGCCTGCCGATCTGGTACGCCGACTGACCCGTGGCGTGCCACAGCCTCAGCTCTTCCTGGGCGTCGCGGAAATGCCGGGAAAACGCTTCGACCACGCCGTCGGTGCCGCCGGCCACGTTCAGACGGATGATCTTCTGTGCCTGGCTGTCGGCGCTCAGCCGCAGACGATCGTGATAGACGATTTCGATATGGCCGGAATACGACGCCTGAAGAATCTCGTCGTTCGGGTCGGGCCTGGCGTTGTCGGTGAGGAACTTGCCGCGGAAGATGCCGCTGTGGGGCTCGGTTTCGGCAAGCGTCACCACCAGCCGGTCGCCGACGCTGGAGGTGACGACAACGGCCACATGGTCGATGCCTCCGGACCGGTCGGCATCGAAGTCCATCACCTGCACATATACGGGCTCGCCCAGCCGCACCTGCGCCAGTTCCTCGGCATATGAAGCGTTGGTGGCGGTCAGGGTCGCGTCGGAAGCCAGGACGATATACGCCACGCGCTCCGCGCCGTCGGCGGGCTTCTGGTGAGCGTCGGCGTAATCCGCCACCACCTCGCCGCCGGCCATTACCAGCAGCGCGTTCTTCAGGCTCGGATCCTCGGTGTCCTTCGTCGGCACGCGCACCCGATACCCGCCGGCCGGGTCGCGCTGCGCCGCAACGTTCAACGTATCGATCAGCCGCCCGGCGAAACTGCGCAGGCGCACGTTGACCGTCGGACCGGTCAGGTCCGGGTCATCGACCGTCACGTCGAACGGTTTGCCCGGAACGATGAGGGCCTGAGCCTCCGGCTCCGGCGCCGGCGCCGCGGCGGCGGGCTGCTCGGCGGGCGGCGCGCCGTCCACCGCTCCCAGAGCCTTCAGCCGCTCCATGCGCGCGTTGAGAAGGTCTATCTGCGCGCCGAGCGCCGCGACCATGGCCTTCAGGGCATCGGATTCCGAAGTCTCTTCGGGAGAAGCCGGGCCGGTGGCCGGGCGCCGCGCTGTGGCGGCGGCAAGGTTTCTGCTCAGCGCCTTGTGTTTTTCCAGAAGCAGATCGCGTTCGGCGGCGTATGCGCTCAGGCGCGCGTTCAGATGGCGCCGCAGCGTTGCCAGACGCGCATCCTGCGCCGCCAGGGACCGGCGGTGCGGATCGGCAAGTCTGATGATTGGAATAACTTCCTCGGCGTTCGCAGCACCCGCCGGAACAGCGCGCGGCGCGGGTTTGCCGCCGCGGGTGGCTTCGTCGCCGGCCACGCGGCGCACCTGAAGGTCGGCCGTGGCCACACGGGCATCGGTGTACGCCAGACGGATTATGTCGTCGCCGGCGACAGGCAGTTCGCCTGCGCTGCTGAGCGTTCTGGCCGTCTCGCCCACGCGGCGTTCGGCCTGTATGTCGGCAAGCACCAGATCGAGGCTCAGTGTTGCCGTGCCCGCTCCCGCGCAGGGCATGGCCAGTTCCCGGTCGGCGCCGCCGATCAGCGTGGTGATCCTGGCGCTGACGGCCGTGGCGGCGTTGGCAAGCGCATCGGGGTCGTTCACGGACAGCGATATGCGCCCTCTGCCGGGCGCCCGCGGAGCCACGACCCCTTCGCCTTCTTCGGTCGCTTTTATCTCGAACGGCCAGGCCGTCGCCACCGCCGGCACCCCCTGCCAGTCGCCGGCCGTGGGCCGGTTTTCCAGCAGCCACGCATGACGGAAAGTCTTGTATCCCGGCTGCATATTGCGCTCGTCGAAATAGCGCATCCACACCGCATCGCCGGGGCGTATGAACAGCACGCGCGGGTTCTTCGCGGCATCGGGGTTGGTGGAGAACGTCAGCGGCGACAGAAAGACGCCGGTGGCCGCACCGGTCTCGGTGAGTTTCACCGTCTGCGTGTCGCCGGCTTCAGTGAAAACCTCGACGTATGCCGTATCAGGCAGAGGCGTGATATCCAGATCGGGGTCCGTCAGCAGAACATGCGGCGCGGCGCGCAGGTCCAGCCGCCACGCCGGGTGGAACGACGACGACTTGCCCACCGGCTCCGACGGTTTGACGATCGCCAGCGTGCCGTTGAAGTATCTCGCTCCCAGCCGCCGCGACTCCCGTATCACCGGAGAACCCGGCGTCTCGTTTTCCTCGTCCATGTAACGCGCGAAAACCGTCTGCCCGACGTTGAACTCCAGAACCGACTTGTCCGCCTGTCCGGTCTGCTCCACGCCCGTGGGCACCAGTTGATTGCCCTGCGCGTCGGTGATGATCAGCTGGCCGATGGCCGGCGCTTCGCCCTTGAATTTCTGAAACTCCAGCCGGATTACCCGCGCCGTCGCGCCGCGCAGTTCGACCACGTTATCTACGGGCTGCGACTGGCCGGTAAGGGTTATCATTTTGTCGGGCCCTCCCCCCCCGCGCAGGGTTATCGTCAGGTCCGTGGGCATATTGCGGCCGGCCAGCGGGTCGTCGCCGGCGCCCCATATAAGTTTCCCCAGCGACGCCGGCTGGTGCAGGTCTATTTCCAGATACGGCGACTTGTCGTCGCGCCTGGCCTGCCAGAACGTCGGACCCTTGCGCTGCACGGGGCGAGTGGCGGGCGCTGTCGCCGGAGGCGGACTGTTGCGATCGACGTCGATGGCGTTGAACGCCGGATGGCCGACGGCCTCGGAACTGGCGGTAACGGTAGGCCCCGAAGACGCGGTCATCACGCTGCCCGCGAATACGCCGGTGCGCGGACCGGTCTCCGTCAGCTGCACGGTTACCACGTTCTCCTTCCCGCCTCCCTGCGCCACCACTTCCACCTTCACCGTGTCGGGACGGTCGGTAACGTCGAGGTCCGCGTCCACAACCTGCACATAAACCGGCGAACCGGGATTGAGAGTGCCGCTGGTCTGACGCGTGCCGGCAAGGACGGGTCTGTCGTCGGCGGCGGCGCGCGGGCGCGAAGCGTCGGAAGCCCCCATGACGGCGCCGCGCGGCGGCGGCTCGGGCAGAGGCAGACTGTCTATGTCTATCCGGCCGTCGTCCACGACCATTATGCGCGCCTTTCTGCCCGCCTGGCCGGCGTATGTCAGCTCTATCACGTCGCTGCCGCTTACCTGAAGCACGCCGTCATCGGGCGCCGGCATGCCCAGCGCGGTGCGTATCCGGCCGATGTACAGCTGATCGCTTACCGGGTTCTTCTCCAGACGCACGCTCTCGCGGTCGCCGGAAGGCGCCGCGAGATCGACTTTCAGCGTGGTGGAGCGCGTCCGGCTGAAGTAGTTGGGGTCGTACACCTTCACGATCAGTTCGTCGCCCGGCCTGACGCGCGTCTTCATGACGGCGCCGACGACGGAGGTCGCCTCGAACAGTTTGCGCGCTTCCAGAAAATCGCCGCGGTCGAGGTATATCTGGCCGATCAGATAGATCGCCCGCTTGACCATCTCGCTCTCGCCGTAGCGGTTCCAGAGCGTGCGGAACGTCGCCACCGCCTGATCCGTCTGCTTCAGCTGCACATATGCCTGGCCGAGAGCGAACAGCGCCATGGGACCGATATTGGGGTCCTCGGATTCGGTAAGGGGCAGAAGTTTTTCCCTGGCGGCGTCGCCCTGAGATGCCATCAGCAGCAGCTGGGCTTCGCCGAGATCGGCGTACATCATCGCCCGGCGGTCGGCCCCGCCGCGGCGTATGGCCGCCAGCTCCTCGCGGGCCTGCTCCATTCGCCCCTGGCGCATCATCACTTCCGCGCGTTTGAGGCGCAGCAGCGCGCGGTCCGCCAGACGATACGTATCGGCGTGGACGTCCAGCCCCTGGGAGTAGATCTTCAGCGCGGTGTCGCAGCCCTCGGCGGTGCCGGTGGAGGCATGATGTTCGCCTGCCGCCACAAACAGCTGCACGGGAGGTTTGAGAGCCGCGAAATCGCTCTGCGCGCGCGCCGCGTCGAACAGCGCCGCCGCCCGCGCCGTATCGTTGGCGCGCAGCGCCTCCATGGCGCCGGCGAGCAGTTCCGCGGTGCTTCTGGCGGGTTTCGCCGCCGCCGGCTGACGCGCCGGCGCGGCTGACCCGGATGGCGGAGACGCACCCGAAGGCTTGCGCACCTGGGCGTCCAGCGCCGCCGTCGCAACAACTACTATCGCTGCCGCCAGCAAGTATCTCATACGCCGCTCCAGATAATCCCCCGCAACCGCTCACTGCGCACTGTTCCCGATCCAACCGCCCGCCGTCCGCATCTTCCGGCACTGCCCGCCCGGACAACCGCGCCGGTCCGTCCGGCGGCCATACCGGGCGAGCCCGCGGCCGGTCTGCGCTCAGTCATTCCTGTCTCCCCTCTTCTGATTGATGAACCCTATGTATTTCTGGGCTTTTCCGGCCAGTTCAGTGCCGCTCTGCTCTTCGATGACGCGATAGAACGTCTCCAGCGCCTCCTTGTTCAATCCCATCTTGTACTGGCAGATGCCGCGCTGAAGCAGCACTTCTCCCAGGTCCGGCGAATCCGGATAGTCGATAAGCACGCGCCCGAAATACTCCGCAGCGCGCCGGAAATCGCCGATCGACATGTAATAGTCGGCAACTTTCACCAGCCCTCTGGCCGCCAGCACCGAGTCGGGATACTGTTTGGCCAGGCGCTCGAAAACATCCAGTCCGGTCTGACCGGCGGCTATTTTGGCCCGTCCGATCATGAACAGCGCCTCCGGGGCCAGCGGACTGTTGGGGAAGCGTTTGACCAGTTCCTCGAACTGGGCAATGGCTCGCGACAGATCGCGGTTGAGCGTCACCTTCTCGCCGGCGACGCGCTGCTGTTCGGCCTGTTTCTCGCCGCGCTCCAGACTCGCCTGGCCCATGGCGAACATGGCGTCGTCGATGTATTCGCTGTTGGGATACCGGCTCATGAGCAGCCGGCAGGCGGCAACGGCATCGTCAAGCAGACCGGCGTAAAAATAGATCTTCCACGAATGGTGCAGCGCTTCCTCGGCCAGCCCGGTCTTGTCGTCCCGCGCCACCTCGGTACAGTCGGCCTGCGCGCTTGACAGATACTCCCTGCCGCGGCGCGTCAGGCCCAGATCCAGATATATCCTGCCTATCTCGCCGGCGGCGACGGCGCGCTTGAGTTTGGCCTGCTGATCCAGAAGCGTCTGGCGGTACTTGACCGCGGCCACATCGCCGCCGCTGTCGCCGATGCAGTCCACCATCCTGGCGACCACCCATCCATCGCGGTGACGAATGGCTTTGCTGTCGGCATACGCCAGACGCAATGCGCACAGATTGCTTTTGCCGCCTTCGGTCTTTATCGGCAGCACCGGCGCCCTGTCGATGACCACGCCGTCGGGCGTCACCTTCACCGCCCTGCGGAAGACGCCTGTATGGGGACCTGTCTCCACCAGCGTTACCTTCACCGACGCTGCCCCGGGGGGCACCAGGGGTTCGACGCGTTCTGCCTCGGGGGTCTCGGCGGCAACCTCGCCGGGAGTTGCGCGCTGAGTGGCCGGCGCTGCACCGGGCTTCGACTTCGTCTGCTGCGCGGCCTCGGTTTCGCTTCTGACGATGGGCACCGCGGCGAGCACGGCCGTGAGCGTGTCCGGGGCGTCGGTGGTATCGGCGTCGGCGTCCTCAACCTGCAAAATCACGTCGGAGTTGACGACGATATGCTCCAGCGGCTCGCGTCCGTCGGCCGTGAGTATCGCCGTCGAAGCATCGGCCGCCACTTCCACGATGTCCTTGCGGATGCCTTTCTGCGGGGAGTTGGGGCCGGCCGGACCGATCTCGTCGAAGTATTCGATCTCGATGCGATCGCCGCCTCTGACCTCCAGACGCTGAAACTGCCGTGCAAGGGATCTGCTCCATACGGACAGCGTGGTAAGCCGCCCGTCGATGTTCTCCATGTTGGTGGGCGTGCGCGCTGCCGACAGACGCATCTGAAGGATCTCCTGCTCCGTCATGCCGCGCGCCTCCTGTTCGCCGGCAGTGGCGGCGGGCGCCGCTTCGTCGTCATCGGCACCGGCTACGGGCCTGCCGGCCACCTCGCGGAAGACATCGGCCGCGGTCTGTTCGGCGGGCTCGGCCGGCGCGGTCGTCGGGCGCGTCTCCGGCCGCAATGCCGTCAGCGCCGCCAGCGACTGCTCCGGCGCCCAGCGGGAAAGAATCTTCTCGTATTCCGCAAAGGCTGAATCAATTATGCGCGTGCACTCCCGCCGCAGTTCCTGCGAGCGCGCGCGCAACTGGTCGGCCTCGGCCGTAAGCGCGGCGCGCTTGCGCTCGGTGGCGGCGGGATTTACGCTCTTCTGCGCCGAACGATCGAGTTCGAACGCTTCTTCGGACTTGTCGCGGGCGGCGCGTTCGAGTCCTTCGGCTTCGCTCAGCTGCTGGCGGATCTTCGAGGCGATCTCCTCGTTGAATATCTTCGTCAGTTCGCCACTGTGGCGCGGGCTTCCCAGAGACGTGGGAATGCTGGCCAGAAAAACTGGATTGCGCAGGCCGAGCGGCTCCAGTTCCACCACCTCCACGTCTCCGCCGGTGGTGCGCACGGTAGCCTTCACCGACCGCGGCGTATCGCCCACGTTCACGTCGGCATCGGTAATGCGCAGATACAGTCTCTGTCCGGGCGCGATGCGCCGATGGGCCGCCGTCTTTTCGCCGATGACCGTGCCCACCATACGATAGGCCTTGAGCGCCTGCTGATACTGCTCAAGCGCCATGTGGGCATCGCCTATGGCCTGATACGCCTGGTTTACCAGAGCGTGCCCGGGATGGCGGTCGATGAACTTGCGGAACTGGGTGAAAGCCTGCGTGTAGGATTTGGCCTTGAGGTAACACTGGCCCACCATGAAATCCGCGCGGATGGCGGCGGCGGTTTCCTCGTCGTTGGCGGCGGCTTCGCCCGCCGCCGCCGCACGCCGGTAATGCGCCGCGGCGTCGGTGTACTTGCGCATCTCATAAGCGCAGTCGCCCAGACGCGCGTGCGCGCGAACAGTGTAAATGGAGTTGGGATAAGAGGTCAGGACCTGCTGAAACACCTCGGCAGCGCGCGCCAGGTCGCCCACCAGAAACGTGGTGTCGGCGGTGCGGAAGAGGTTGCCGGCCTCTTCGCTCAGGCGGGCATCGCGCCGGGCGCTCAAACGAGCCTCGCGTTCCGACGGTCTGGTGGCCGCTCCCGCGCGCGGAGCGGCAGCGCCGAAAGCCGCGTGCGCCGTCGCAGCGATGCTGCCGGCAACCACCAGCGCCCACGACAGATTACGACACCGTCCGCAACTTTGCCGGTGTAGCCGCATAAACGTCGCCTCCATAGCCCCCCGCGTCCCGCCGTCGCACGTCCGCCGTCGTCGGGCGTCATCGTGCGGGCTTGACGAACCGGTCGATTGTTCTTACCACAAAGCCAGGCTCTCTGTTGCCGATGCGGTTTGTACGGCCCGGAGCAGAAAATGCCGGCAGGAAGCCGACTCGAACGCCGCCGATCGCAGGCGCAATGCTTCGCCGGTAAACTTCCGTCCACGGAGCGATAAGATGAGCATTTCACGCCGCCGGTTTCTCAGAAACAGCGCCGTCGCAGCGGGACTCTGTGCCGTGTCGCCGGCAGTTCGAGCCACATCCGCACGGCATGGCCCGCGCCGTGTCGTCTTCGTGGAACTCGCCGGCGGCAACGACGCGCTGAATACCGTCATCCCCGCGGCCGACGAGATCTACCGCCAGGCACGCCCCACTCTGGGCATAGCGCCCGAAGCGGCACTGCCCCTGACAGGAGGACTGGCGCTACACCCGGCCATGCCGGAGATACATCGGCTGTTTCAGCGCGGTCAGTTGGCCGTCATCGCAGGTGCGGGCTATCCCCGACACGACCGCAGCCACCTCGGCAGCGCGGCCATGTGGCACCGAGGCAGTTTCGACACCGCCGCGCCGGATGGATGGATAGGCCGATGGTGCGAGCGGATGGCGTGCGAGTCCGATAATCCGCTTATGGCGTGGGTTGGCGGGGATCGACCGGGCATGTTCGCTTCCGCGATAGCGACCGCGCAACCGATCCAGTTGCCGGCGAACGGTGCGGCAATGCGGCTGAGCGGTTCGCTGGAGATAATCGCGCGCCGCATCATCGACGGCACGCCCGTGCGATTCTTCTATACCGCACTGGGCGGGTTCGATACCCACGCCGGACAGGGACCGGTCCATGCGGCCCTTTTGCGCGAGTTGTCCACGGCCGTCGGACGATTCATGGACCTGCTGGCGCAAAGGGGATGCTCCGAACAGTTGCTGCTGGTCATTTTCAGCGAGTTCGGGCGCAGGTGCCGCGAGAACGGCAGCGCCGGTACGGACCATGGCGCCGCCGGAGCGATGCTGGTGATTGGAAATGACGTAAAGGGCGGTCTGTACGGAGGATATGCGCCGCTCCGCAGCGAACCCGGACTCGACATTCCTGCATCGGTCGATTTTCGCCAGTGCTACGCCGCCATTCTGGAATCCTGGCTCGACACGCCTGCACAGCTCATCCTTGGCCGGGACGTCAGGCCGATTCCATTTCTGTGAAACTTTACTGGAGTTTTGCATTTCCGTCGGCCGATAACTCAAGGAGCGCCGACCCAGCGGCGCCGTGGTGTCGTCGGAACCTCTTTCTTGCGCCGTCATCGTGAACGACCGGCAGAAGGTGTTATGGGCCGAACGGCAATCGGCCGGATCACGCACATTCACCGCCGGTCTCCGCTGACGGCGCACAACCGTGAAAGGACCGCGTTCCATGGCCAAGCGGGACGATGAACGGCTTCAGAGAATCTGGCTGCGTTATAAGCAGAGGGCGTCGCGGATAATAAAGAATGCTCTCATAAAGTATTACCGGCCGCTGCTGCGCATACACGCGCGCAAGCTGCGCGCGTCGCTGCCGGGCTGCGTCAGCGTGGATGACCTGATCAGCGCCGGAGCGCTGGGCCTGATAAGCGCTGTAGAGGCGTTCGACCCGTCGCGCGGAACGAAGTTCGAAACGTTCAGCGCGCAGCGCATCAGGGGCGCGATGTACGATGAACTGCGCCGGCAGGACTGGGTGCCGCGCCTGGTGCGTGAGCGCGCCAAGCGCATGACCGAGGCCGTCGAAAGGTTTCGCGCGGAATCCGGCCGGGAACCCTCCGAATCCGAACTCGAAGAGCATCTGCACATGAACGGCGAGATGCTCCGAAGAATGGCGCGCGACTCGCGTCCGGCGGCGGTGTTTTCGATGTCGTACTCGCCCAACGAACGGCATCGCCATCGTGAAGAACCGGAGATCAACGACGTTGCGGACGCGAGCACCGCAGATCCCGCCCGCGAAACGCAGCGCCGCATGCTCAGGGATTACATAACGCGCGGACTCAACAACGTCGAAAGGCTTATCATCCTGCTCTACTATTACGAGCAACTGAGCATGTACGAGATCGGCAAGACCCTGGGGCTTTCCGAAGCACGCGTCTGCCAGATCCATCAGCGCACGCTGGAACACCTGCGCAGCCGCATCGACGAGAAGTTCCTGCGCGAAGAGATTTTCGCCTGACCCGCAAGCCGGCGGATGGTAATTGTTAAGCGGGTTGAGGCTGCTATGGGGCGGCGGCCGCAAAACAGGTCGGTAAACAAACGGAAGGCGTCCAATCCGAGTTGGCGGCCGGTGGCCCAGACGGTCATCAGCACCGCCTGGGCGCGGGCCCCGGCCCAGGTGCGGTTGCCGCCCCAGGTCTTGCGCAGCGTGGCCGCCAGGCGCATGGCCAACTCCGCCCGGTAGCTGGTCGCGTCAATGCCGGGGACGATCAGGAAGGTGAACATGTCATCGCGGTGGTTGGCCAATCGCTCGTTGTCTGCGTTGGTCCTCGTCCAGGCCAGCAGGCGAGCCAGGCGGGCATTCAATCGCCCGATGGCGACGGCCAGGCCATGGGCAAAAAGCTCTCCACCGTCGCGACGGTCGCGGAGGTCCAGGGCGTCGTGCAGGAGCGTTTGGACCTGGGATTCGAGTTCGGCGATGCGGGCCTTGAGTTGGGCGTTTTCGGCCCGCAAGTCGCGGTTCTCGGCATCGAGCCGGCGATTGTCGTCGAGGAGTTGTTGGTAGGTCGGCTGGGCCATCCTGGCCGCTTCCGTCGCCGCGACCCGTTCCACCGGCCGCTCAATGGCGACAGAATCTCTATCGGCCAGACGGGCTGTTGAACTGCTGGAAAAGGCTCGCTGCCAACAAGCGGCCAGGGTAAGATTACGCGAGTCGGCGGGGTGGACCGGCTACCTCGCTAAACAGATACTGACCGATCGCTCAAACCTGACCAGACGACGCCCGGTGTCGCCACGGCGCCTTTGCACGCCCTCGTGGGAACGGGGAAGACTCCAGTGAATTCCAGTTTGCAGCTTCCGATGGCTCTGCCCCCCTGCAGGCGCAGCAGACTTTGAGAAGGAGGAGAATCCAGGGAACGGCTAGCGTTTCAGGGTTGCCTTGTTCAACTCCCACCATTCTTACCATGCCCGCGGATCTACGCCAAAGCGCTGCCCGGTGATGTTCCAGAGAGCCGCAGCCGCTGCCTCGCGGACAAGCCAGTGCGAGTCCTTCAAGGCGGCGATGAGCGGTTCGACCGCACGCGCATCCTTGATTTGCCCAAGAGCCGCAGCCGCTGCCCAGCGGACACCCCCGTCCGCGTCCTTCAAGGCGGCGATGAGCGGTTCGACCGCACGCGCATCCTTGATTTGCCCAAGAGCCGCAGCCGCTGCCCTGCGGACACCCGCGTCCGAGTCCTTCAAGGCGGCGATGAGCGGGC
>Ga0315298_1002148_pt1 | contig 34296 bp, 31 predicted proteins | sample WHS_1_MG_FD_203077 | JGI IMG/M metagenome (GOLD analysis project Ga0315298, IMG submission 203077) | Extremophilic microbial mat communities from Washburn Hot Springs, YNP, Wyoming, USA - WHS_1_MG | ecosystem: Environmental > Aquatic > Thermal springs > Hot (42-90C) | place: USA: Wyoming...
TACCAGCCTCGGACTACCAGGAACTGACCGGCTTGGGTGGGCAGGCACGCATCAATGGTCAAATCCACTACATAGGCAGCCATCCTCTGTTCTGCGAGCGCGTACCCCATGAGCAGCAAATCTGCCAGCGCATCGCTGAACTGGAAGCAGAAGGCAAAACTGCCGTATTGGTGGGCAGCGCGGAGAATGTACTGGGCATCATTGCCGTAGCCGACCGAGTACGAGAAACCAGTGCGGATGTGATTCAGGCATTGCACGAGTTGGGAATTGCCCAAACTGTGCTGCTCAGTGGGGATAACGAACGGACTGCCCAGGCAATCGCCAAAGCAGTGGGCATCACGCAGGTGCAAGCCAACCTATTGCCACAGGACAAGGTACGGGCAGTGGAACACCTGTTAGCAGAATATGACAGTGTGGCTATGGTGGGCGATGGGGTCAACGATGCGCCGGCTATGGCAAGGGCAACGGTGGGCATTGCCATGGGAGCCGCTGGCACTGATGCGGCATTGGAAACCGCAGACATTGTCCTCATGTCCGACGATCTGCGGCGCATTCCTTATCTGATCCGCCTGGGGCGGCGCACTTTGCAAAACATTCAGCAAAACATTGCCCTGTCTCTGGCCATCAAGGGCCTCTTTCTGGCATTGGCTTTGGTCGGTTTAGCGAATCTATGGATGGCTGTCTTTGCCGATATGGGTACATCCCTCATCGTCATTTTCAATGGCATGCGGCTGTTGCGCGATTCGTGAGGGAGAAAAGCATGCTTGGATTGCCCAAGGCATCTGCGATATGTGAGGGATTGCGCTTTGATCCCGTCAGTATGGCTGCCCAGTAGTAGGCACGACCGATAAAAAATCAGAATGGAGTATAGGCTTTTACGACAAGTACGGCGATGGGGCAAATGACCTCGCTCTGTTACGCCACCTATACAAAACGCAAGTGCGCGAACTGGCACGTTACCTGGGCATACCCTCGCAAATCGTGAACAAAGCATCCTCAGGGGATTTAGCCGCTGGCCTCCCAAACGAAGCACTCATTGGGCTGACCTATGAGCAATTGGATGCCGTACTCTGGGGGATAGAGCATGGCTTGGCTGAAAAAGACATTGCCGTGCAAGCAGGGGTTACACCGGCGGCCATCGCAGCAGTGCAAAAGGCAATGCGTGCTGCCCGGATCCGTGATACATTACCATCGCATCTGTAACATTCAGATGCATGCTAAGCAACAGCAATGTTGATCGTGTAACTGCGCGTTAGGACATACAATAGCCGAGCGTTAAAGCGGCTGTTGACATCCAACTAGTCTGGGCACCTTAACTGCACTGCCCACATACTCTATCGGCGCCAGATCTCTATCGGACGCACGTAGAAGGAATCAACTAATGCCCCATATCCAGTTCGTGTCAATACTTCTTCATCGTCCACGATATGCACAACCAGTTGGTAGCAAAGAGCATTGGCTTTCGGGCAACCGAGTTGCTTGAACTTCTGTGCCAGGTTGGAACCAAGCACATCGATGAGCGATAACAAAGCTGCGGTCTTCCGACCAACCCAAGCAATCATGTGAATACCCCTTGAGAAGCTCAGTTCATCGGGCATTGCTCCATCCACAGCGGTAGCATATTCAGGCTCATAGATGTAAACTGCCTTGACAGTATTATCCACCGAACCCAGATACTCCGCTATCTTTTGCGCTAGTCCATAGCGCATATATTCGCAGACAGAGCAATTTCCGTGCTGCAGGGCTTCGACTACCTGCTCCTGGCCTGCATAACCCATTTTCTGGGTACTGAAACCAAGGGCATATTCGATCATGTTTTCTATATTAGCAGTGTCAAATGTGCTCAATATCTCCTCTGTTACCTCCATGGACATTTTCTATACCTCCTTAGCAGTAATATACCCGATCAGCTATAACCAACCACGCGCCTCCATTGCTTTAACCACACGATCAACAGCGATCATATAGGCCGCATTGCGCATATATACGTTTCTCTTCCGCGCCATTTCTAGCACACTATAAAAAGCGCTGCTCATTTTCTGCATGAGCCGCGCATTGACCTCTTCTGCACTCCAATAGTAGTTCATTTCGTTCTGAATACTCTCAAAGTAGGAACAGATCACACCACCCGAGTTACATAGAATATCCGGGATCACAAAGATATCGCTCTTCGCCAGCACTAGATCGGCTTCAGGGGTTGTTGGGCCATTGGCAGCCTCAGCGAGAACCTTGACTTGCTCACTAATCTGATGCACTGTCTCGCCCGTGATAACGCCTTCAATAGCGGCAGGAATTAGCACGTCCACATCTTTTGAGAGCCAGGCATCGCCGTTTTCGATGACGTAGCCAGCGAGTATTGCCTTTTCCTTATCAATGGTGCCATGCTCATCAGTAATCGAGCGGAGAAACCACGGGTCAATGCCGTTCTCTTTGGAGAGCGTATAAGCCCGCCTATCTCTGGGCGACCAACATGAAACCGCAACCACCTTGCCATTCAGCACCTCGATAAAACTGATGGCTGCATACTGGGCGACATTGCCAAACCCTTGTATGGACGCAGTACAGCCCCGGGGCTCGATACCCAGGTGCTTGAGCGCTTCTCGCACAGCTACGACAACACCGAAGCCGGTAGCGCTGGTGCGCCCCTCGCTGCCACCAACGCCTAGCGGTTTGCCAGTGATTACACCTGGGCTATATCTGCCCACTATCCCGGAATACTCATCCATCATCCAGGCCATCATTTGGGAAGTAGTTCCAACATCTGGAGCAGGAACATCTACTTTGCTGCCGATGTTCTTCCATATCTGTTGGACCCAGCCACGGCACAAGCGCTCCTTCTCGTTGACGGACAAGGTCGTTGGATCAACCACAACACCCCCCTTGCCTCCGCCTAGAGGAATATCAGCTACGGCACACTTCCAAGTCATCAACATCGCGAGGGCGCGTACCGTGTCTAGGGTTTCAGCAGGGTGAAAGCGGATGCCTCCCTTGGCTGGGCCCCGGGCGTTGTTATGTTGCACACGAAAGCCATCAAAGACGTGCAAGGAGCCGTCATCCATGCGCACCGGAATGCGAAGGTGAATCTCCATGAGGGGCCAGCGAAGCATCTCCCTCGCTTCCTGGGAAAGGTCAAGCTGGTCAGCCACTTCATCGAACTGCTTTTGTACCAGGGCAAATGGAGACAACTCCATTTGCGCACCCCCTACATTATTGTTTATGAGAGCAGAGTGAACTATTGTCATTCAATATCAGAGCAACGACATGTGCCTATTCCAGGGGTTGTCTCTTAACCCTGTCAGTGCCAAATCTCGCATAATATTTGCCTCCTGAGTGGAATAATTTTTTAACCTCTCTATACAATAGCACTAAAACCACGAAATTCGCATAAAAAAGACTGCCTATAACATAAAAAATGCATGAAAAAGCAGGCCTTGCCAACGATGGCAAGGCCTGCTTTTGCGTGAGAGAAGATCTCACAAATAGCAGCTATGCCGGGGCAGCATCAGGGCAGGTCAACATATAGCCCACCCCCGGTATCGTGATAAGATATCTAGGATTAGTTTGATCCGGCTCAATCTTACGACGCAAGTAGCGGATGTAGGCGCGGAGATAATCAATATCGTTGCGGTATTCCGGCCCCCACACTGCTGTAAGCAATTGCTCATGCAACATGACGCAGTTAGCATTCAGTGCCAATTGGCGCAGGAGTTCGTACTCGGTAGCAGTCAGAGATATCTCTTGACCACGCATGAAAACGCGACGCTGAGCATAGTTGATAGTCAGTTCACCGCATACAAAATTGGCTTTTGTTTTTACTTCTTCAGGATACTTGCTACGCCGTAGCACCGCTCGCACACGCGCAATCAATTCTTTAGAGCTAAATGGCTTGGTAAGGTAATCATCTGCCCCTACATCAAAGCCTTTCAACTTGTCTGCTTCCCGCGCCTTCGCAGTTAGCATAATTATAGGTACATCAGAAAATTCGCGCAGGCGCCGGCAAACTTCATAGCCATCCATATCCCGTGGCAAAAGAATATCTAACAGAACCAGGTCAGGCTGTTCCAAAACTGCCACTTCTAGAGCTGTCTTGCCATCACCTGCGACAACCACGCGGTAGCCAACAGCCTGCAGAACTTCGCGCACCAACCTGACTAGGCGTGGCTCGTCATCCACTATGAGAATGCAGTCTTTCTTTTCCATTAGATCCTCTAGAAACGCTGAGCTAAGAATTGAGAACTTGCTAGATTCCATGCCATGTGGAAAGTTTTCCACCAAGAGAGCTGCTTAACAGCTATGAATCCTACTCATTCGAGACCTCTATTCCCGCGCTAAGCCCCCTCAAAGGTAAAGTAAAATAGATTTTCGTCCCTTCGCCCACCTTGCTTTCCGCCCAGATGCGACCACCATGAGCCTCCACAATATTGCGAGCAATGGGCAATCCCAGACCCGAGCCTGCCACATGATACCCTGTAACAAATTTGACACGGAAGAACCTCTCGAATAACCTGTTTAGATGTTCCGGTGCAATTCCCTGCCCCTGGTCAGCCACACTAATGATGGCTTCACTCTCACTTGTCTCGCCATGAACTACAACCAACCCACCTTCTGGTGAATACTTGATCGCATTATCCAGTAGGTTGAACAGAACTCGCCGGATATGTCCAGAGTCAGCATCCACCACCGGGAACCCGGGGGAGAAGCTTACAACAAAGCGATGCTTATCCGTGTATTGCGCTACTTGGTCAACGACCTCTTGTGCGAGACGGGGCAACAATACGGGTTCCTTCTGAATCTCCAAACGTCCAGCATCAATGAGAGAAGCCTCCAATAAGTCAGCAATGATCTCGCTTAAGGCATCGCTTTGTTCTACAATAACCTGTAGGTACTCACGCTTCGTCTCTTCATCCCATTGCACTTCTTCGAGCAAGAGAGCTGAGGCATATCCCTTGATTGAGGCTAGAGGTGTCCGCATCTCGTGAGCTAAAGTGCTCATAACCTCCTGTTGGAGCATGGTTGTCTTTTCCAATGCTTCGCTCTCTAATTCCAATTGCCGATGCAGTCGAGCCTGACACGCTGCCAGCGACATCACATCTACTAAAGCCTCGGCAAGCCGGAGGTCAGCTTGAGAAAACCATTGATGTCCACGCCAATTTTCTAAAATCACAGCACCAATTGTCACATCACCACAGATAAGGGGAAAAGCAAGAACGCTCTGAGGTTGTTTGCAATTGAGTAGGGCTTGGCTGAGGTAAGCGCAATTTTGCGAGGTCATATTAGCCATAGCCTCTGCCACCATCTCCGGCGTGGAATATAGCCCGACCTGTTTTGAGGAAAAGGCCTTACCAACGATGCCCTCATCAACTTGAAAGCTCGTTCGATACATGGCGTCTGTATCGTAGCCAGTTGCGTACTCCACAACCAACCGATCGCTCGCTTGCCTATACAGAAACACGGCTCCTGCATCTGCTTGTCTAAAAATGTTGAGCAGACTCGTCAGCACCGTTTTGAACAAGGCAGAAGAATCTCGGCAACTGGAAAGATCCTTGGCTAATTTGCGCAAGGCAAACAGCCCTGCTTGTTGTTCTTGTTCCCTAACCTGGTTCATATTCTTTGATTTTTCTGCAAAATCCCCCTTGTTGTTGCCTATATCAATTGTGGAAAGAGTTGCTTGACCAACTAAATTATACCCTAAGTCTCTCTGCCTTGTCAAAAACACTTTTTCACAGACCAAGACATCTTGTCAAAATTAGATGGATAGGTTAAAATTGCTGCACTTCAGATTTTCAACAAGGGGACTCATGGGTAAATATAAGATTATCGTAAATCCTATCGCCGGCAGAGGAGCAGGGGAAAAATCGATCCCGCGCATCAAGCAACTGCTGCAAGAGTACGGATTGGATTTTGACCTCGTCCGTACAGAGCGCCCTTGGCACGCTGCGGAACTGGCACAGCAAGCAGTGGCAGATGGCTATGCTGTGGTGGCAGCGGTGGGTGGCGATGGCACCGCCAATGAAGTGCTGAATGGGCTGATGCAAGCCAAGCAGGCTGGAGTAGGCACGGCCACCATGGGCTTCATCAATGTTGGCCGAGGCAATGACTTTGGCTTTGGCGTCGGAGTGCCAGCAGGGGTAGAGGCAGGCTGCAAGGTACTCCAACAGGGCCATCGGCGAGTCATTGACATCGGACGAGTGGAGGGCGGACTGTACCCGCAGGGACGTTACTTTGGAAACGGCGTAGGCATTGGTTTCGATGCCGTCGTCGGTTTCGAGGCATTGAAAATGAAGTACCTTACCGGTTTCCTGAACTACCTAGTCGCTGCCCTGAAAACCATCTTCCTCTACTATCGCGCTCCACTGGTGCAAATCGAATACAATGACGAGGTTATCACGCAGCGATCCTTGATGATTTCCATCATGAACGGTCGCCGCATGGGCGGTGCTTTCATGATGGCTCCGCAATCAAAGATAGACGATGGACTGTTTGATCTATGTATTGCGAGTCAGACAAGCCGTGCCCGCATCTTTGCTCTCATCCCACAGTTCATGAAAGGGACACAGGCTTCCCAACCGGAGATCAAAACAGCGCGGACAAAACGTATTGTCGTTACTGCTTTGGAAGGCGTTCTCCCCGCGCACGCCGATGGCGAGACATTGTGTACCGAGGGACAACGTCTGGCTGTGGAACTTTGGCCGCGCCAAATTGAGATCATTTGTCAAGCAGCGGAGACAGCCCCATGACATGGACGCAGAAGCTGGTGCTTGCCATCCTCAGAGTGCTCATCAACATCCTCTGTCGGGTGGATGCAGAACAACTGCAAAAGGTGCCCATGCATGGCCCACTCATCCTAGTTGCCAACCACGTAAATTTCCTGGATGTCCCCCTGCTTTTCGTTTACCTGCAGCCACGCCGAGTAACTGCCTTTGCCAAAATCGAAACATGGGACAACCCCATCCTGGGCTTCCTGTTCACCCTTTTCGACGCCATTCCCATACGGCGCGGTGAAGCGGATACAGCAGCCTTCCGCCGCGCGCTTGCTGAACTCGAGGCAGGCCATATCCTAGCCGTAGCCCCTGAGGGAACGCGTAGCAGAACTGGGCGCCTGCAGCGTGGCCGCCCTGGCGCCATCATGTTAGCCCTGCGCACAGGTGCACCGTTGCTGCCCGTCGTCTACTATGGGGGCGAAAACTTTTCCCGCAACCTGTCCCGCTTACGGCGCACTGATTTTCACATCGTGGTTGGCCAACCGTTCTACGTAGATGCCCATGGCGTGAAAGTCACGCGTGAGGTGCGCTGGCAAATGACCGACGAGGTAATGTACCAATTGGCAGCACTATTGCCTCCCGCCTACCGTGGCTACTATTCCAATTTGTCTGCTGCCACGGAGCAGTACCTACGTTTTCCGCCCGATTCGGAAAGCAACCTCCGCCGTGCACTGGCTGCGACAGCAATGTCTAACGAAACACCTAGCGATCGCCCATAGGAGCCGTGCCAAAATGTTCTCTGCGGACAGGGATTACCCACCCGTGCTTTTCCGGGACCGCGTAGAGGCTGGGAAAAAGCTGGCTCAGAAGGTGCGGGAATTGGCATTGGAGAATGCAGTGATCCTCACTATCCCCGCCGGCGGAGTGCCAGTCGCCGCCCAGATCGCGAGAGCCCTAGGCGCACCCATGGATTTGATGATTGCACGCAAAATCCAGTTCCCGTGGACGACTGAGGCAGGATTTGGCGCCGTAGTTTCCGACGGCACGGTGTACCTGGGGCCACATTCCGCAAACCTCCCCAAAGCGGTCATCGAGGCACAGATGGAGAAAGCGAGAAGAGAAGTGGAACACCGCATGAAAGAATTCCGGGGGGATAGAAAGCCCATTGACCTCCTGGGCAAAGATGTCATTCTGGTTGACGATGGGCTGGCAACCGGTTCAACCATGCTTGCAGCAGTACAATCTGTCAGAAAGCAGCGCCCCAGGCAGGTAATTGTAGCCGTGCCGACAGCATCGGGCAGTGCTGTAAAAATGCTCAAACCCCATGTGGATGTCTTAATATCCCTTTATATTCACCCAGAATATCTGCCTTTTGCAGTGGCATCGGCATATGAGCATTGGTATGATTTGAGTGATGAGGAAGTAAAGAGATACCTCATGGAAATGAGCCAGACCGCCAGCAAGAATTCAACCCAGGAACACAATTTGCTCGGAAAGCCCGGTTAGGAGATGGATTCCGTGAAACCTTGGAAAACCCTTGCCCGACGCACAGTCTTTACGCACAGCAAGTACCTGACGGTAGAAACCCATACGGTGGAACTACCAGACGGGCGGATTATTCCCGACTGGCCATGGATTATCACCCCTGACTACATCAATGTCATCGCTTGGACAGAAGAAGGCAAATGGCTCTGCCTCCGCCAGACCAAATATGCGTTAGAAGGCATCTCCTTGGCTCCAGTAGGAGGCTATATCGAACCAGGAGAAGATCCCCTAGAGGCCGCAAAGCGGGAATTGCGCGAGGAAACCGGCTACGAGGCTCCAGAATGGGTCCACCTCGGTAGCTACACGGTAGGCGCTAACCGCGGCATCGCCACAGGGCATCTCTACCTGGCCTGTGGGGCATATTATGTAACAGAACCAAAATCCGATGACTTGGAAGAACAGGAACTGCTCCTCCTTGACACCACCGAGGTTGAGGAAGCGCTAGCCCAAGGGGAATTCAAAGCATTGAGCTGGGCTGCCAATGTGGCGCTCGCCTTGCTCTATCTGCGTAGATCGGGCAAATTGCCCTAAGTCTTGCAGAATGTCAAGAAAATCAGTTCCTCTATGCCTCTGTGAGCCCTGGTTAAGCATAACCCGCGCGTTGCAAGCGGCGCATCGTTTGGATTGTATCTGCTTCAGCACTAGTCTTGTCTGGGCGCAAGCGGACAATGCGCGCGAAGCGTAAAGCCATGCCCGATGGATAGTGTGGGCTGTCCTGAATGTTATTAAAAGCAACTTCTACCACTACCTCAGGCCGGACGAATACCGTGCCGAATTCCTCGCCAACCTTCAGCGCTAACAGCCGCTCTGTCATGCGTTGGAACTCTTCATCGGTCAGCCCCTTGAACGTTTTGCCTACTTCCAGCAGTTTTCCACTTTCTTCATCCCGGGCTGCCAGGTGGTAGTTGGATAGCCAGCCATGGCGGCGGCCATAGCCCCAGTCGGCAGCAACGATAACCAGGTCCAATGTCACTGCTGGCTTGATCTTAAGCCAGTGGCGACCTCGGACGCCAGGAGTGTAAGGGCTTTCCAAGTTCTTTGCCATGATGCCCTCGTGCCCTGCCATACGCGCTGCGTCAAGAAAAGCCTCCCCATCGGCTACAGAGTGAGACACCACACTTTCTACCAGCGGAATCTGACCATGTACACGCTGGAGCGCAGCTACTCGCTCTCGGTACGGCCGATCGAGCATCAATGTGCCCTCGAGATATAGCAGATCGAACAAATAGAGCTGCACCGGCACTTGTTGTTGCATGGCAACAATATCATGTACCCGGCCCACCCGCCGCATCAATTGCTGGAAAGGCAACGGCCGGCCATCTGCATCCACGGCAATCACTTCCCCTTCCAGAACCGCAGTTCGCGCGGCGATTTCCCGCCTAATCTGTGCACAAACTTCGGGCAAACTGGCGGTTAAATCAGATAGATGGCGTGAGAAAAGCCATACCTGCTGCCCATCTTTGTGTATCTGCACCCGCGCACCATCTAGCTTGTACTCCAAAGCCAGTTCACCACCCAGCAGGTCAAAGGCTTCCGCAACCGAGGCAGCAGTTTGGGCTAGCATAGGCTTAATGGGCTGGCCTAGTTTTACAGCGCTGCGTTCTAATCCAGCATTGCCTTGGCGCAAGGCAATGTCCGCCACCGCTCCAACGTCACCGATGAGCATATTCGCCCTTTGCACCAACTCCAACGGTGCTCCACTGGCTAACGCAATAGCCTCCAGGAGCAAGCCTTCGCTCATGCCGTGTCGCATCTCCCCCACGGCGAGTTTGACGAGGTACTTGGCTTCCAACGGAGTGGCACGCTGCAATAGTGCACGGAACAGCGCATCCTTGCGCTGACGCGATCCAGGACCGCCTATCGCCGCAATGTCCTGAAAGGCTTGCCACACTTCGCGTAGGGTGAGAGGGGGCCCCTGCGCCTGCAAACGAGTGCCTCTTTCCAGCATGCATTGTACGCTCTGCCCGAAATCCACTGCCTCCCCAGCGATCATCTGACGCTGTTGCGGAGTGGTTTTCACGATCTGGTTAACCACACGCATCACTGCCGCGCTGCTCAAATTCAGTGGCTGGCTTCCTCGTTCTGGAAAGACACGTCCGATGACCATGAGCGCTGCCAGGGCAATCTCACTCTCTGCCACTGAGCGCAGGTAGTGCGCCACCAATGCGGACATAGCCTTGCGGGCACGCGTTGCCGCTAATTGTTCCCCCAGTTGCGCAAACTCGGCGAAAGTAGACACGAAAGACATCCCCGTAGAATCAGAAACCGGGTTTGTGGCGCAAACCCGGTTCCTCATTATGGGCAAAAATTCAAATACGATGCTACTTCGGTTCCTTATCAGGATGCAGCTTCTTGAATTTGGCTAGCAACTGCTCCTTGGTCTCTCGGTGATCCGGATCCGGCACACAAGCATCTACAGGACACACAGACGCACATTGCTGCGTGTTGTAAAAGCCCACACACTCGGTGCACTTGTTCGGGTCAATCACAAAACGGTCCTCACCCTCACTGATTGCCTCATTGGGACATTCTGACTCGCAAGCCGCGCAGGAGATACAATCTTCAGTAATTTTGAAAGCCATTGGTTTTCCTCCTTTGTAGATTGTGATTGCTCTAAGGGATGCCCTGAGCATGGTTTGAACTGCCAGTCCATCGCCCGTGGTCACCCTGAGAAGCTAACGATGTTATTATACTTTCCACCCTGTCAAGATGACAAATCGCATCCTGCGATGATAACCTCTACACAGAAGAAGCAGTGGTACTGCGGGATAGACAATATGGGTTTAGGCCTCCGCTACCCCGCTATCGCTGCCCATTGCTTCTAACTCCATCGTCACCAATGTCTTCGCCAGTTGCTCAATCGCCACACGCTGCTTACGATAAAAGTCCGATTCACTAATCGCCATGCGCTCCACAATCTCTCGGATAGGCCGTCCTTGAATGAATTTCATCTCGAGAATGTTGTAGACCACCCACTCGCTGGCAGTTAAGCTGCGCTCGCCGGGTGGCCTCAGCCGTTCGATAGCTGCTCCCAGCACTGCACGCAATGCACGAACGGGGACGCCTTCATTTTCTTCTAGCGCCTTCCGCACCAATCGCGTGCGCATCAGAGGGCTGTCTACTAAGCCAGGCCCACCCCAATAGTGCCGCAAAGCATCCCGCACCACTTTCGGAAAATCAGGGGCATAAATTGGGTTGCTCTCCAAACGTTCCAGGCGGGCAGGAGCAGGATAGAATGGAGCACTGCGCCAGCGCTGAATTTCCTCAATTTCTGGCACAATCTGGCGCAATGCCATGAAAACATCTTGCTGCAGATGCATGTCTTCCAGAGCCAGTTCTGCCTGGCTGACAAAATTCGCTACAGTAGCCAACTCCTCCAAAGTGAAAGCGGGGGCACCATTACGTGCTTCTACCCCCAGGATACCCAGCGTAGATTTGCGATCCTTACTGCGCAATGGCAGGAGCCAATACCCATTCCGCAATACAAAATCTTGGTTGTGCAATTCGCCTCGCTGACTAGAATTGGCAGCAAATGAAGGTAGTAGTTCATGCCAATCGCACTCTTTCAGAAACTTCGTGGCTGCTTCGCGAGGGCCACAGAATACCTGGAGCTCTAGCGACCCTCCCTGCATCGCCACCACAAAGCCACTGCGCACCCTAAGCAAATCGCACAAAGCGATAAGCACATTCTCCAAAAGCTGCTCTAGGTCGGTGCTGGTCAAAAGACGGGTATCCAATTGCTCTATCCAAGCCACCTCATCCCGGTCTTTGCGGTAAATTAGGCGATCTATGTATGGCTTGGCCAGGTTAATCAATACCTGTAAGAGGACGATACTGGCAATCACCGCAAAAATGAGCACGGTGTCACGAGGCAAGCCCAATATCGCCTCCACCCTAGGAATCACCAACATGAGGAAGATCACTACTGATCCAACCAAGGGCCCACGCAGTAAATAGTGAATCAAGTTGTGTTTGATCACTCTATCGGGCATGAACACGCCTTGGTAGGCTACAGTATAGGCGCTCACGACTGTCATCAAGGCAATGCCCAAATTGCCCACCAGGGAAAGCCCCAAGACCAGATTTGGAGACAGTGCCCGCGCCATGGTTGGCACCAGCAGATAGGGGAAAACTCCAAAGCCAGGTGCGATAATGGCTATGCTCAGATAAGTCATGCGTCGGCGTGAAGTGGAAGTCAAACAGCGTTGCCGCGCACGGAACACATTGAGCACAGCCGCAAAAACGGTGATGAAGAAATACACTGTGAATGCCCCAAAGTAAGGCCCTGGAGCCAGATGGGAAATCTCATAGGAAGTAACCCCATCCTTTACAACGAGGTCAGTCGCTGCAGCCAGGACCAAGGATACCAACCCCAATGCATAGCTCACCGTCACTGCTACGCGCCGCCACGATGACAAGGAATTGGTTGTCCGCAGCAATGCGTCAGAGAAATGGAGGCAAGCAGCTGGTACAAAAGCAATGCCCAACCACTGGAAACGCAGCCAAAGCAATGTAAGCGGCTCGGAAATCACGTTGTAGACAAGGATGTCTCCGATATACACAATGATGATGAAAGCAAGCAGCGCAGAGAAAGCACGGGCTACTGCGCTGCGGAAGTTGTGTGTAAGGATGTAAGCCAACAGCGAAAAACCAATTATCACGTTGGCAGAAGCAATAACCTGGTTGCCCAGCGATAACCCTGCTGTTATCCAACGTTCTGCCATGACTCAATCCTACCGCGTGAAGAAAATGGTGGGAGACGAAACCAGATCACAATCCCTCGATCTTCAGGATATCAGAGATTTTCCTCACCCTCTATAGACTACCCATAAAACAAAATAGTACATAATCACACCAGTGAACAACAAACTGTCCACGCGATCCAACATGCCCCCATGGCCCGGGATGAGAGAACTCGAATCCTTGACCCCCACCTGACGCTTCACCAGAGACTCTGCCAAATCGCCAAAGGTAGCGCCGAGAACTAGCAAGATCCCCAGCAGCAAGCTTTGCCATACCAGGAGCCCCATCCAATGCCCTGCCACCACTGCCACCACTATCCCAGCCAGGAAGCCAGCAATGGCTCCCTCTTGGGTTTTATGAGGGCTGATATGGGTAAAGAAACCCCGCTTCCCCCAAAACCGCCCAGCAAAATAAGCGGCTGTATCACAAGCCCAAGTAACGGCGAAGGTCAGGAGCAGCCACCCTAACCCTCGAGGGAGATTGCGCAAGGCAATCATGTGGGCAAACAAGCCGCCTACATACAGTGCCCCAGCCAATGTGAGCGCCCAACTCGGCAAGAAATCCTTCCATCTTCCTTTCACGATCTGCCATACCATTGGCAACGTAACTGCGGCCGCCAATCCCCATTGCCATACTTGCCAGCGTGGACAGTAGGCGTTCAGCAGGAGGAGCGCAATGGCTGACATCCCCACGACATAGGATGGCTCATAGTTTCTTTTGCGCATGATATGATAGAACTCATAACCAGCCCGCAGCGCTGCTATGGCTACTATGATTGCAAAATATGGCCCACCTGCATAGGACACGGCCAAGACAATAGGGATAAGTACAATGGCACTGAGAATGCGATGTTTGAGCACGTAGCATATTCTCCCGAGGCTCAAAAAGCTACCCAATAGATCCGCACAAAGGGACTAGACGCTATTGAGATTGGCTCACCCCTGAAGGGGGAAGCCCGCCGAATTTCCTGACCCGCTGGCCATAAGCGACCAAAGCCTGGTACAACTCTTCGGGGCCAAAGTCAGGCCAGTAGGTGGGCGTTGAATAGAATTCGGCATAGGCAGCCTGCCAGATGAGAAAATTGCTCAGGCGCATCTCGCCCGCTGTGCGGATGATCAAATCAGGGTCGGGCAATCCCGCCGTGTAGAGGTAGCTAGCAAGAGCCTGTTCTGTAACCTGATCCGCAGTCAAGCCATCTTTCATCATGCGCTGGACTGCTTCCACGATTTCCCTCCGGCCACCGTAGTTCAACGCCACATTGACGATAATACGATCACCGGCAGCCGTTGCTGCGATTGCTTCGCGGATCCTCCTTTGTAAATTATCCGGCAAGCCCTCCAGCGTCCCCAAGTGACGCAATTGCACCCCATTCCTACGCAGCTCATCCAACTCCCGGTCTATCACCTGGGAAAGCAGAGCCAACAGCCCTTCCACTTCTTCACGCGGCCTGCTCCAATTCTCTGTGGAAAAGGCATATAGTGTGAGGATTTTCACGCCGTATTCCACACATGCGCGCAGGATACGCCGCACATTCTCGGTCCCCGCACGATGACCAGCCAGTCGTGGCAAACCACGCTGTTGCGCCCAACGGCCATTGCCATCCATAATAATGGCAACATGTTGGGGAATGACTGACAACTTGGCTGGTGTGCTTACACCCTGCGCTGCGCTACTGCTCATCCCGCCCCCTAAATCTCTAGGATTTCCTGCTGTTTCGCCTTCCCAATCTCATCCATCAGCGCGATATATTTGTCATGAATTTCCTGCAATTGATCGCGGGCTTCGAAGAACTCGTCTTCAGTAATGATTTTCTCCTTCTGCAAGTCGCGCAAATCTTCCTGCACATCGCGCCGGATATTGCGCACAGCAATGTGCCCCTCCTCTACCCGGCGAGCCACCACCTTGCTCAGTTCCTTCCTCCGCTCCTCAGTAAGGCGCGGGATGGATAAGCGGATCACCATGCCATCATTGTTTGGTGTCAAGCCAAGTTCTGATTTGAGGATGGCTTTTTCAATTTCTCCGATGCTACTTGGATCCCAGGGTCGGATAACCAGGAGCCTTGGTTCTGGTGCAGAGATAGCCGCGATTTGATTGAGCGGCGTGGGAGTGCCATAGTAGTCCACGCGCAAGCGCTCCACCAACGCAGGCGATGCACGGCCAGTTCTGATCGCCATCAGATCCTCCCGCAGCGCTTCAACGGCCTTGCTCATCCTGACCTCTGCTTCTTTCAAAACGTCTTCAACCATCATGCCCTCCTGGTTAACGACTGATAATCGTCCCAATTGGTTCCCCACAGACCACGCGTTCAATACTATTCGCTTCGGCCAACTTGAAGACAATAATGGGCAGGTCATTGTCCATGCACAGGGATAATGCCGTGCTGTCAATGACCTTGACTCCCATATTGAGCGCCTCGATATAAGTGAGCGAAGCGAAGCGACGTGCCTTCGGGTTAATCATGGGGTCTTCGTCATAGACGCCATCTACCTTCGTCGCTTTGAGCAGCACATCTGCCTCGATCTCCATCGCCCGCAGGGCTGCCGCGGTATCCGTAGTAAAATAGGGATTGCCCGTGCCGGCACCAAAGATGACCACGCGCCCTTTTTCCAGGTGCCGGATCGCCCGACGTCGGATATAGGGCTCAGCGACGGCACGCATCTCGATCGCTGTCTGCACGCGCGTGGCCACCCCGCCCCTCTCTAAGGCATCCTGCAAGGCTAGGGCGTTGATCACTGTCGCTACCATACCCATATAGTCTGCCGTAGCACGCTCCATGCCTCGTGCCAAGCCATTGATGCCTCGCCAGATATTTCCTGCTCCAATGACAATAGCAACTTGCACTTCGAGGTTATGCACGCGTTGAATCTGCGCGGCGATGGCCTCTACGGTGGGTACATCAATTCCCCAGCCAGCCTCGCCTGCAAGCGCCTCGCCATTTAACTTGAGCAGAATACGGTTGTATTTCGGCCTTGCCATCGCCAGCCCATCCTGCAATAGTTATGACTCGCCCAATTCTAGACGGACAAACCGCCGCAGCACAATATTCTCTCCAGTAGCGGCGATCTTCTCATTGATGACATCCTGCACGGTCTTGTTCTCATCCTTGATAAATGGCTGGTTCAGGAGACAGACTTCTGCATAAAACTTCTGCAGCTTGTTCTCGACAATCTTGTCCAGCACATGCTCCGGCTTGTTCTGGTCAGCCATCTGAGCGCGGTAAAGGCGCTTCTCATTTTCTACGATTTCTGGTGGTATATCTTCTGGCCTCAAGTACAGCGGACGAGCCGCCACAACTTGCATCGCCAAGTCATGGGCGAGTTGCCTGAACTCGGGCAAGCGAGCGACAAAATCTGTCTCGCAATTCAACTCCACCAAAGCCCCAATTTTGCCCATGTGCACATAGGACTCCACCAGCCCTTCTCTAGCCACACGGTCAGCTTTCTTGGCAGCGATGGCCAATCCCTTCTCGCGCAAAATCTCCTGTGCCCGGCTCATGTCGCCATTGGCTGATTCCAATGCTTTCTTGCAATCGAGGACACCAGCGCCAGTAAGCTCGCGCAGTTCCTTAATCATTTCCGATGTGATGTTCATTTATGTTGCTCCTATGAAGGTTTGTCGTAATCTAATTCGTTCCCTTCGGCAGAAGAAAGTGCTTCTTGTGCGGCTTCTGCCTCTTCCTCTATAATCTCGTGCACCCACTCTTTCAGCTCACCAACCCCTTCTGCCGCCAATCCCTCTTCAATACTGACAGCTTCCTCCACTGACGGCACTGTCTCTTCTGCAGGCAGCGCCTCCTGGACTGCGCTAGGTATTGGTGCGCCTACCGCTTCTACCCCTTCCTCTGCCATGATGACTCCACGCATCTGCTGACCTTCAATGACGGCATCGGCGATCTTCGAGGCAATCAACTTGATAGCACGAATCGCATCATCATTCGCTGGGATGACGTAATCAATGGGATCTGGGTCGCAATTGGTGTCCACCATGGCAACCACAGGAATGCCCAGGATATTGGCTTCCTTGACGGCGATTGCTTCCCGTGCCACATCCACAACAAAGAGGGCGCTGGGCAAATAGTACATGTTTTTGATGCCACCCAGGCGCTTTTGCAACTTGAGGAGTTCACGCTCTTTCCAAAGCGCCTCTTTCTTGGACAGCGTCGCAAACTGGCCCAGTTCCTTCTGCTTCTCCAGTTCCAGCAAATAGTTTGCGCGCTGACGAATGGTGCGGAAATTGGTGAGTGTTCCTCCTAGCCATCGCTGGGTAACATAAGGCATGCCACATCTCTTGGCTTCCGCTTCCAAACTTTCCTGTGCTTGTTTCTTCGTACCGACGAATAGAATAGTCTCCCCTTCTGCCGCCGTATCGCGGACAAAGTTGTACGCCTCTTCCAGCAGCCGGATCGTTTGTTGCAGGTCAATGATGTGGATGCCATTGCGCTCGGTGAAAATGTACGAGCGCATCTTGGGGTGCCAACGGCGACTGCGGTGCCCGAAATGCACCCCCGCTTCCAAAAGTTCTTTCATGGTTACAATTGCCACTGTCGTTCTTCCTTCCTTTCGTTTTAGTCTTCCGTCCTCCTCATCCCGAAATGGAACCAGCCATTGCCCGGCTGGCACGCCATTTCAGTCCGAGAACGTGTTTGATGGATTGATATCCGAACAATAACTATACCACAATTTGCTCTAATAGCCAAATTTACTGGGTTGCGTGTTTTTGACAGAATATGCTTTTTGTGCTATATGAATACCTGAAGGGCGTGGCATCTTTGGCAACCTGACTGTGATGGAGAATCTCAAGCTGGCTACCTACGCACGGAAAGATAAGGAACAAATTGCCAAAGATTACCGGCGTGTGTTTGACCTCTTCCCCCGCCTGGAAGAACGCAAAAACCAGATCGCCGGGACACTTTCCGGTGGTGAACAACAGATGCTGGCCGTGGGGCGTGCACTGATGACTCGTGGCAGGCTGATGCTCCTGGATGAGCCCTCGATGGGCTTAGCCCCTATTCTGGTACAGGAAATTTTCCGCATCCTGCAGGAAATCAACCGTGCCGGCACAACCATCCTACTAGTAGAGCAAAACGCTCACATGGCTTTGCAGGTAGCCCATCGTGGCTACGTACTGGAGACAGGCACGATCACGGTGCAAGGCCCGACAGAGGAACTAGTGCGCAATCCCAAGGTAAAAGAAGCTTATCTGGGAGGATAATCGCTCTCTATTCAGGGTAATCCTCCCGCGGGCTCCCAACCTGCGGGAGGGTTATTTGTTGATGATATGCAATGCAGAAAGGAGGCAAGTATCCGTTGCATAACCACGTTTGCTGGGCTGAAATTGATCTGGATGCCATCGCCCATAATACACGCCAGTTAAAAAAACATGTGGGCGAGCACACCGAACTGGCAGCGGTGGTCAAGGCTAATGCCTATGGCCATGGCGCGTTGCCAGTGGCGCAGGTCGCTTTGGAGAACGGGGCGACACGCCTGACCGTTGCCCGGGTGGACGAAGGGGTACAGCTACGGAAAGGGGGGATAACCGCCCCTATCCTGGTCATGGGCTATGCTACCACAGGGCAGGCAGAGGATATCATCCGCTATCGCCTCACCCCAACAGTAAATACACTCGAACTGGCACATGCCCTATCCGCTGCCATTCAGGCACAGAATGCTGGTCCTTTGCCAGTGCATGTGAAGGTGGACACCGGGCTGGGCCGCTTTGGCCTCCTACCTGAGGAAGTGCTCGATTTCACCCGCGCGCTGTTGACCATACCCAACCTCACCTTGGAAGGCTGCTGGACACATTTTGCCTCGGCCGACGAAGCCGACCAGTCCTATACGTACCACCAGTTTGCCGTATACAACCAGGTATTGCGCCAACTGGAAGAGGCTGGCATCCATGTCCCTCTTAGGCACGTCGCCAACAGTGCTGCTACGCTCAGTCTCCCAGAGACACATCTGGATATGGTGCGCTGTGGCATTGCCATCTATGGCTTGCGCCCCTCGGCTGAAGTGAAAATGGTGGTTCCTCTACGCCCAGCCATGACGCTCAAAGCACGTGTAGCGCGCATCCGTACGCTCCCTGCCGGTTCCAGCATCAGTTATAACCGCACCTATATCACCTCAAAGCCGACGCCCGTGGCGTTGGTGCCCATCGGTTATGGCGATGGCTACCGCCGAGGTTTATCGAACAAAGGCATGGTGCTCATCCATGGCCGGCGTGCCCCCATCATCGGCCGGGTGTGCATGGACCAATTCATGGTAGATGTGAGCGGCATTCCCAATGTTCAACAGGATGACGAAGTGGTAGTCTTGGGACAGCAAGGGGAAGAGGAAATTAATGCGGAAGAAATCGGCGCTTGGGTTGGCACCAACAACTATGAAACCGTTGCAGCCATTCTCCCTCGCGTGCCGCGGGTATACCTCACGCAGGACAAAGCATAAGTAATATCAAACGGAACACGCAATACGAAATACGCAACACGGAACACGTTTTCCGGCTCGCGTTTTACGTTTTTTGGTGTTTTCCCGCCTTATGTCTTCCTTCCCCACCACACCCCCAGCCACACCAGATAGAGCACATTGGTCACGCTAACCACAGCCGCTGGCAGAGAGGCACGCTCGCTGAACAACGCTAGCGCAGTAGCAGCAGTCAGGCTGGTGTTCTTGATCGTGCCCATGAGGATGCTGGTCAGGCGCTTGGCGCGGTGAACACCTAGCCGCTGTAAACCCCATTCCAAGACAAACCCCAAGCCAAAGTTGGTGCATAAGCCAATGAAAAACAATAGCACCAGGACCTGCGGTTGCTGCAGGATGCGGTCGCGGTTGAGGCCAATGACAGTGAAGATGACCAGCGCAAAAGCCCAGTTGACGATACTGCCGCGCCAGCGCTTGATAGGACTATCCAGCGGACTAGTCACGATCAGCCGTGAAAGGGCAAGTGGAATGATCAGCAACTGGAAAAGGACCGCTATCAAACGCAGGGGGCTTACCGTGGCAGAACCGAGGAACAGGGTAACAACCAAGGGCATGAGTAACACCGCCGACAGGTAGACTCCCACTGAACCGACTAGGGCGAAGGGGATATCACCGCCCAGCAAGTAACTGAAAGGGATAACCGCCACTCCAGTAGGCGTAGCCGCAAGGAGCACGATGCCGGTCCACACATCGGCCTCAGGCATGAGCAGGTGTGCCAGCGCCAGCAGCAATACCCCATTGAGCAGATAGGTCAGCACGATGCCGCTTAGCGTTGCCCGCACAGCCTTGCCAAGCGGACGGAAATCGCGCAGTTGTACCTCTGTCACCGAAACGGTCATTGCCACTGCCAGCGCCGGCAGCGTGAGGCTTTGCGTCAGACGCGCTGTTCCAGCCAGAACAAAGCCCAGCACAACCGATGAAAGCAGCAAAAAGTTGCGATCGCGCAACAAACGGAGCAATCTAGGTAGCATGCGGCAATGGTTTGTCCTTTCTGAAATACAGCCGGGGATCCTAAACCCGGAAGGCTACGATCTAATCAATCATCCGCACTTTCGCTGGGTCGTAGCGATCTTCGCGGCTCTTTTTCTCCGCCGGGTAACCAATGACCACTAGTGCCAGCGGCACCAAATGCTCTGGCAAGCCCAGCACCTGACGCAAGGCAGAGACACGCTCCTCGCGAGGATAGCAGCCGCACCAGACCGCGCCCAGCCCTTTGGCATGCGCGGCAAGCAACAGGTTCTGTGTCGCTGCGGCACAATCCTGCACCCAAAAACCTTTACTCACCTCACGCTGCAAATCCCCACAGACCAGGATAGCCAGCGGTGCGCCTTTGACTGGTGCGTAGGGATGCGCTTTGCCCAATTCATCCAACGTCTTGCGGTTGCGCACGACAACAAAGTACCAGTCCTGCTGATTACGGGCAGAAGGCGCAGCCATCGCTGCCTGTAACAATTCTTTAATTACTTCATCAGGTACCGGCTGCGCCGTGTACTTGCGGATGCTCCTTCGAGTGAGAATAGCTTCCATGGCGTCCATGTTGTCGTCCTCCAATGTGTTCTAGACCTTTGGGGTTTTAAAACCCCAAAGGTCTGATACCTATTCAAAATCCTCAAGCAATAGCGAGACGGTGGGCTCCCTCATGATACCTTGTAGGTGAGATTTCACCATCCCCTGCGTACCATCAAACCAGGTCAGCACGTCGTCCCTTTTCAGGCGGGTCGCCTTTGTGGACAACAGCGTATGATAAGATGAGTATGGCCACTCACGAAAATCGTTCACCAAACCATGCTTTTGCGGATTATGGTGAACGTAAACCACCAATTGCGTAAAGTAGGCATCTGAAGTAACGGGAATGCGTCTAAACGGGTGTTCAAATAAACTGCCCGTGCGTCCGTATGACTTATTCATTGCCTTGGCATAGGCGTTAAACCAGTGTGAGAATTGCTGACTAGGCGATAAGAGTTTTGGATTTTCACACCAGACCCCAAAGGTGCGCTGAATCTCCTCTTTTGTTTTGATACGTACCAACAGGTGAAAGTGATTGCGGAGCAAGCAGTAGGCATATGTATCGGCTACGGGTTCGACATACTTGGCATAGAGCTGCAGGAAATAGCGGTAGTTGTGCTGCTCCACAAAGATATTCTCACCATTGTTGCCTCGGTTGTAGATATGATAATAGACGCCGTATTCGAGCGCATTGGGGTTGGGCATGCTCATCTCCTACCCAGGCCTTTCTAAACCTTTGGGGTTTACCAAACCCCAAAGGTTTAGACTACGCCATTATTCTAAAGCGAAATCTGCTATCACGCAAGTTCAAACGGGCAACAATTCTACCCACGGCCCCAACTCACGCAATGACTACCAAACTGTACTGTGCCCTGCCCCCTCTTTTGCGATCACAGATCGCCAGAGTATAATGCCTTACGGGCCACCTAGGTCAAAAGGAACCTGTATGGCCTTATGAACGTCTTTGATACAATCCGCTCACTCATGGGGTTCATTGTTTTTCTATGAAATATACCCGCTCTCGTATTGGTAACGAATTCAGACCATGGTCGGCTTACTTCAATGACGACTGGCGCAGGGCTTTTGTCAAGGGGATGCTTATCGTCTTCCTCGTGGTAGGGCTGCTGCTGTGCGCCACGGCTTTGCTGGCTACTGGTGTCTATGCCTATGTCGCAGCACAGTTGCCCTCGGCCGAGGAACTGAGCATCCGTGCCAATACCTTCGAGAGCACCAAGATCTACGACCGCAACGGGGTGCTGTTGTACGAAGTCTTTGACCCTAGCGGTGGACGCCGCACCTTCGTGCCCCTGTCGCGCATCCCTTTGTACGTGCGCCAGGCGACGATCGCCACTGAGGACCCTACCTTCTATGCTAACCCTGGCTTCAATCCGCTGAGCATCGCGCGCGCTCTCTGGCAGAATTTGCGCGAAAGAGACATTGTTTCAGGCGCTAGCACGATCACACAACAATTGGTCAAGAATACTTTCTTGTCCCCCGAAGTAACCCTCAAGCGCAAGATCAAGGAAGCCATCCTGGCAGCGGAGATCACACGCCGCTACAGCAAAGATGAAATCCTAGAACTATACCTGAACCAGGTCTACTATGGCAATATGGCTTATGGCATTGGCACGGCGGCAGAGGTCTATTTCAACAAACCAGTGGAAAAACTAACCCTGGCTGAAGCGGCTTTGCTTGTCGGCATCCCTCAGGGCCCAGCTATCTATGACCCTTACACCAATTTCGCTGCAGCCAAAGTCCGGCAGGGCATTGTCTTGGATCTCATGGTGAAGCGCGGCTACCTGAGCGCCGAAGAGGCAAGGCAGGCAAAGCTCGAGGAATTGCACCTGGCGCCACAGCGTATTGAGATGAAAGCACCGCACTTTGTGGTCTATGTGCGTGAACAACTGGAAGCGCAGTTTGGCACACAACTGGTCTACCGTGGCGGGCTGCGCGTGTACACTACGCTGGACATGAAGATGCAAGAGACAGCAGAGCGTATCATACGCAACAAGATGGAGTCGCTCGCCGCATTGGAAGCCACCAACGCGTCGCTCGTCGCACTGAACCCACACAACGGACAGATTCTGGCTATGGTGGGCAGCGCTGACTTTTACAACGAGGAAATTGACGGGCAGGTCAACGTCGCGCTACAACTGCGCCAACCAGGGTCAGCGATCAAGCCCATCACCTATATCGCTGCCTTTGAGCGTGGCTGGACAGCAGCGACCTTTATTATGGACATCAAGACCGAGTTCCCAGATGGCGCCAACCCACCCTATGTGCCACAAAACCACGACAAAAAGGAACACGGTCCGGTGTTGGTGCGGGACGCACTTGCCCGTTCACTCAATATCCCCGCAGTCAAGACGTTGCAGTTTGTCACCCTACCAGGCATGCTGGAGATGGCGCATCGTCTGGGCATCACCTCGCTGAACCGTGCCGATTATGGCTTGTCCCTGACTCTCGGTGGTGGCGATGTAACTTTGCTGGAATTGACCACGGCTTACGCCGTGTTTGCCAACGGTGGGCATCGTGTCCTGCCCACGCCCATCTTGCGCATCGAGGACAGCAAAGGCCGGCTGATTTTCCAAGCCCCCGAAGAACCTGGTGCCCAAATCCTAGATGAGCGCCATGCCTATCTGATCACCAGCATCCTTTCGGATAAGGAAGCGCGGATACCCACTTTTGGTCCCAACAACGTCTTGGAACTCTCACGGCCAGCCGCAGTCAAAACAGGCACTACCGATGACTATCGCGATGCCTGGACTATTGGGTACACACCAGATTTGGTCGCCGGCGTGTGGGTCGGCAACAGCAACCACAAACCGATGAAAGGCGTCTATGGTTCACGAGGAGCCGCGCCTATCTGGCATGACTTCATGGAAGAAGTGCTGCGCGATACACCGATCCATGATTTCGTGATGCCTGACGGCATGGAAATCGCCGAGATTTGCCCTGTGTCCGGCAAATTGCATACAGACAAATGCCCTGCTGCGCGCAAAGAGATCTTCCTCGCAGGCACGGCACCGAAAGAGCCCTGCGACATCCATGTGGATGTGCGCCTCTGCACGGTAAGTGGGCAGCGTGCGGGGCCCTTCTGCCCCGAAAATGTCGTGAGGACACAGTACTTTGAAGTCTATCCCACTGAATACCGCGCCTGGGCAGAAGCGCAAGGCAAACCCCAGCCACCTGCGGATACGTGCACCGTGCACACGCGACCACCACGTGTGGAAATCATAGAGCCGCGCGATAGTAGTATGGTCGAAGGCATTGTGCCCGTTTATGGCAGCGCCCGCATAGATGACATGGATCATTATGAGGTGCAATATGGTATTGGCGAAAACCCTATAGGCTGGGGGATCATCGCACGCCAGAATGTAGCGCTAGAAGACAGCGTGTTAGCAGCGTGGGATACGCGAGAACTGCGGAACGGTTTGTACTCCCTGCGCGTGGTGGTGTATGACCGGCATGGGAATCACGCGGCTTCGCCAGCAGTGCGAGTCAATGTCGCCAATCCAACACCGACAGCCACCGCAACCCCGACAAACACGCCAACGGCTACGGCCACGCCGACGAGCACGCCAACGCCTACATCTACGGCGACGCCAACCGTAACGCCAACTGTCCCTTACACGGCCACGCCAACCCTGACTCCATGGCAACCGACGGAGACGCCCACACCGACAGTACTGCCAGAACCATCAATCACACCAGAGATGTAGGGGCGCAATTGAATTGCGCCCCTACAATGACGTACACGTCAACACCTCCCTACAATCATTGCAACCCACCCTATATCGGTTTTGACAGCACCGTCCACCTGGATTAGAATAAGTTGCAAATTCCCCTTAAGGAAAGGCATCCATGCTGCATAAATGGCAGCAGTTGCAAGAAGCATGGTCACAACGTACAGCTATCCTGACGCTCTCAGGTGCCTTGCTGTGTCTATGGATAGCCTTCATTGCCCAACGTAACCTGGACCAGCACCAACCCAAATCGCTACCCTTGGCTATGCTCGGATTGGCAGCTTTTGCGTTTGCCATGCTCTTGTGCCATATAGCGCTTGAAACGAGCAAAGGGACACAAGAGAGCAAGCCTTCCACCATCTTCCTGCCAGCAGCCGCCACGATCCTTGCTGTGAGCCTGTTGGGCTGCCTAGACTTTGGCGGCAACCGGTTTCGGCCACTGGGACTCGTGCTGTGGGTGAGTGGTTTACTGTTCACCCTGCTTTACCTATGGCTCATCTCGCCAGACAGTGCCGTGGGAGAACGCCCCAACTGGTGGCGGCAACAGAAGCAATGGTGGCTTCCAACTCACTGGCTGGTTATTGCCGCCATCGTGTTAGTAGGTGCCTGGTTCCGCTTGCGGCTTCTCAGCGAAATCCCCGCAGAGATGGGCTTTGACCTAGCAGAGAAATACTTTGATTCGTTGAGCGTTGCCCGCGGTTCGTATTTTATCTTCTTCCCAGCCCGCCTGGGACGGGAGGGGCTGTTCTTCTACCTCGTGGCTTTGGTAGGACGCTTCATGGGCATGCGCGAACTGACACTACACCTCACTTCGGCATTGATCGGCATATTGACTATTGTCGCCGCGTACCATCTTGGACAGGAAACCTTCAACCGGCAAGTTGGGTTGCTGGCCGCTTTCCTGCTGGCAATCAATCGCTGGCACATTGTGCTCAGTCGCACCGGATTTCGCGCTGTTACTATGCCGTTTTTCACGATCCTGGCTCTCTATACCTTCATCAGAGCCTTACGTCTGCGACGTCCACTGGACTTTGGCTGGGCTGGCATTGCCTTGGGTGTAGGCGTCTACAGCTACCGCTCCTTCCTCTTTGTGCCTATTGCCCTAGCCGTTGGCTTTGCATGGTGGGTCCTCGCCACTTCATGGTCAGAGTTCCGCGCACTTCTCCCAGGCCTTACAGTGATTGCCCTGATCGCTGCGGTCGTTGCCGCTCCATTGGCGCGCTATGCCTTAGAAAACCCCGACAAATATCTGGCACGCGAACGGTATCAGCTACAAGCCATTGAAGTGCAGAAGGAACGCAGCCAGGGGCTGCTTGCCTACTTCTGGCGTTGTATGCTCGGCTTCAATTACATGGGGGACGGCGACCCGCGTTTCAATGTCCCCTTTGCACGCCTGATGGGATTTGTTAGCGGCACGCTCATGGTGCTGGGGCTGGCTTATGCACTGTGGCGCTGGCGCCACAGTTACAACATCTTCTTGCTCGCCGCCTGGTTCATTCTCATCCTGCCCTCCGCATTGAGCATGCTACCCGACGAGTATCCCAGTTCCTTGCGTATGTCAGGAACGATTGGCCCTGCCATCATCCTCGCAGCACTGCCCTTGCCGCTCATCAACAAGAGTATTCATCAGATGAAACCCACTCTCCTGGAACTCAAGCCCCCAGACAGTACATGGGGCATCTCCTTGACATGGAGCGCAGGGCAAAAACAGCGCGTATGGACGTGGCATTGGCATTGGGATGCGGTAGCCCGCTGCATCCTAGCCTTGGCGGCCGTCCTGCTGTGTGCATACGAAACCGCCGAAGTCCATCGCTTTTACTTCCAGGATTACATCGTGCACCTGCCGGACATGTCCAACTATTCCTTGGCCAAAGCGATCGCCGATGAAATTGCGCACTATCATCATTTGCCATCCACCTACATCAAGCCTTGGCCCAACTGGTTTGACAGCACTGTGCTGCAACTGCATGTCGGGACAGACCGCAGTTGGGACCCATTTGTAAAAGCCTTAGTTCCCGACCAACCTCCTCTATCCATGATAGAGGGGACAGCGCTGTTTATCTTGCACCCGGCTGATCACGCTGCATTGGCGACATTGCAGACATTCTTTCCCCGCACCGTGACCAGGCTGCATCACTATCCCAATGGCGAGCCGGCTTTTTATGTCATCTATTGCGAGCGCTGAGAGACGAGTAATAGGGCAAGGAAAGGATATGGCGGGTTTCCCTGATACTTCGAGCAACGATACCGCACATGCCAGCAAATGGCAACCGGTGCAAGGCATCTGGCGACTCCGTCCGGTGCACATGGCGATGGCCGCCTTTATGTGCCTGGCGATTGCTTGGGCTGCTCAACGGAGCCTTGACCGCCAGCGGGGCACAACCACTGGTGTGTTAGCCTATGCCGTCGCCGCGGTCATTTTTACTCTCCTGATGCGTCAGACTGCTATCGAAACGAAAAACGAAGAGGAAACCACAGCGATTGCGACTCCATCGTACACCACGTTAGCTATCGCTCTAGGTACCGCTCTTCTCGGCTGCTTGGATTTTGGCGACAATCAATTCCGTCCGCTGGGGGTAGTGCTCTGGATAGGCGGGCTGTTCGCGGCAATGCTCCATCTGCGCTTGATTCTGCCGGGGGACTCTCTAGGACACCGCATCAAAGCCTGGTGGCGTGAGAAAGGACTCTGGGTGTCCGTGCACTGGCTGCTGCTTGCTGCTATCCTGTTAGTTGGCGCTTGGTTCCGCTTTCACCTCTTGCATGAAATCCCGGCTGATCTCGGCCCAGATCTAATTTACCACTACTACGACACGTTGGACATCCTGGACGGCAAGTATCGCATTTACTTTCCCGAGAGGGAATCGCTGATCTTTTACTGCACCGCTCTCTGTGCCCGCTTTATTGGCCTGAGCCAATTCACATTGCACTTTACCTCCGCTCTGGTCGGTTTGGCAACGATTGTCGCCCTATACTGCTTAGGTCGGGAGATGTTCGACGAACAAATCGGGTTGCTGGCGGCGTTTCTGCTGGCAATCAACCGCTGGCACATCGCGTTAAGCCGTTCCGCGTATCCGGCGGTGTTCACGCCTTTGTTTGCTACCCTCTTGCTCTACACCCTCGTCCGCGCTTTGCGCCGCAGGCAATTCTTGGACTTTGCCTGGGCAGGCATGATTCTGGGATTGGGCTTTTACACCTATACGCCCTTTAAAGCCTCCCCCCTATTTGTCGTGATCGCTTTAGGCTTGTACTTTTGCGTCCGGCGCCGGATGGTGACCCCATTGCTATGGCGTCAAGTCCTGGTGATGTTTGCAGTGGCTGTCGTGGTCCTTGCCCCTGTAGCCCGTTTTGCGATGGAGAGACCGAGGGAATATTTTGTCCGTGAGTTGGTAACACTCAGGCTAAAGCGGGAACTGACAGAACCCGAACCTGGATTGCTGACCTACTACTGGCGCAGCGTCCTGGGCTTGAATTACTTTGGCGATGGCACATCGCGATGGAATGTCCCCGGAGCGCGGCACATGGGCTTTGTCAGCGGCATGCTCATGGTATTGGGGCTGGGATATGCCCTCTGGCGCTGGCGCCACGGCTACAACAGCATCTTGCTTGCAGCGTGGTTCATCTTGATCCTACCTGCCGCTTTGGGCATGTTGCCTAGGGATACCCCCAGCAGTTTGCGCATGTCCGGGATGTTGCCACCCGCTGTGCTCTTGGCTGCCTTGCCCTTGCCTCTTATCGCTCGGGCACTGCAACAGGCTAACTCCTATGATGGCACTGTTCAAGCAGGACAGAGGGAAGAAAACGCCTCGCCCAGGGTAGAAGGCGGTATCTCGCTGACGATCGAATCACCGACCAAGCGCTATGCCTGGACTTGGCAGCCACGTCCGCTAAACATCTGGCCCTTCGTATTGATTGCCATCGCCGCCTGGTTGCTCATCTTCGAGGTCCGCGAAGCCAACCGCTTCTATTTCCAAGAGTTTGTCAAGACTGCGCCGGATAGGGCTAACTATTCCAACGCCAGAGAAATCGCGCGCGAGATCGAGCACTATGGCAACTTGCAATCCGTATACATTAAGGTGTGGGAATTCTGGTTCGATGGCAGTGCATTGCGGGTTAACCTGCGCCTGAAAGACCGCAACTGGGAGCCATGGGTAACAGTGCTTGACCCTCAACAGCCGCCTTTATCCACTATTCAGGGACCCGCGCTGTTCATCGTACATCCTGATGACCAGCAGGCACTCGCTACACTGCGCGCCTTCTTCCCCCACGGCGTGGCTTTGCCACGCTACTATCCCGATGGCAATATCTCCTTCTATGCCTTTTACACCGACTAATAACACCCACCCATAACGCCCCGCCCCTCTGCCCCCTTGCCCCTCGCCCCTAGCACCTCCGCCCCTGCTTTCCTCTGCCTTTTTGCGCCACCGCGGGTTTTGCTGTATAATTGGCGTAGAGTTTTTACCACAAAAGCATTTCCAAAGGAGGAGCAAAATGCCAGACTTTCCAAACCCATTCGTCAGTAATGTGCCAGAACGCAAGATGAATTTCGAAGAACTAACCAGAGCCATCCGTATTGACATCGCCGGTGAATTAGAAGCCATCCACCTCTATCAAGCTCACGCTCAAGCAACCGATAACGAATTGGTCAAAGAAGTGCTGCTGGACATCGCCGATGAAGAACGAGTGCACGTGGGTGAACTGCAGCGCCTGCTTACCCTGTTGTTGGACGACGAGGCAGAACTTCTAGCCCAGGGCAAGGCCGAGGTGGATGCCGTGGCTGCCAAATTGGGCATCCAAGCCGCTTCAGGAAGCGCCCCAGCCTCCGTAGGCGAAGCACCTACCATTGGCTCATTGAGATAGCCTAACATAGAAGGAGAGGATCCTATGGCAAACAAGTATTTAGGTCGAGAAGATGCCCCTATTAGTGCCGCAGTTTGGGAAAAATTGGATGCCGCGATGATTGAGGCGGCAAAGGCACAGCTCGTTGGCCGGCGTCTCCTCTATATTGAAGGTCCTTATGGGTTAGGGCTGAAAGCCATCCCATTGGAGGATGCGTTCATTACGGCTGCTGCCGACACCCCTGAAGTTCTCACTAGCACGGCGATCCCTGTACCTCTGATACGTACCACCTTTGTGCTTGGGACACGTGACCTGGCCAATTATGAGCGAGAGGGAGTGACATTAGACCTGAACAAGGTTGTGGAGGCTGCTATTGCCTGTGCCCGATTAGAAGATGACCTCATTTTCAACGGCCTGGCGAAATTGCGCCTGCCTGGCTTGCTCAATGTGCCTGGCCACAACAAGGTCAAATTATCCGCGTGGGAGAAAGTAGGGGATGCCGCCGACGACCTCATCAAAGCCCTGACGGCATTGGATGACAGTGGCTTCCATGGCCCATACAGCCTGGCTCTGGCACCAAGCCGCTACAACCTGCTCTTCCGCCGCTACCCGCAGGGCAATCAAACCGAAATGGAACACTTGCAAAGCATGGTTACCGCCGGCATCTTCAAAGCCCCCATCCTCAAAGACGGTGGCGTACTGCTGGCTTCGGGATTGCAATACGCCTCCATCGTCATCGGGCAGGACATGAGCATTGGCTTCATTGGTCCCAGCGATGGAGACCTGGAATTCTCAATCTCCGAAAGCCTAGTCCTGCGCGTCAGACAGCCTAAATCTATCTGCGTGCTGGAAGCCTAAAAATACCAAAGGAATATACTAGAGTCAGGAACCCGCTTCGCTATGAGGCGGGTTCCTGTTTTTGAAATCGCTCCCCATTCAGACCAATTGAGAAGGAATGCATGGAGAGGCACTACTCAAACCACATTGGTCACCCGGAACGAAGGGAATTTGTCAAGGTTGTGCCTTTCCCGGGATGTTATACTGGGCATAATCCCCCTCAAACTCGGTGGGGATTGTGCGCAGTATCTCCACCCAGTGCAGCACACGCTCCCCTCCTTTAAGCAATTGCAGGAATGGCCCCTGTACTTTGAGCTTGCGCATGGTAATGGCTTTGGTTGCCCCTAACTTGCCTCGTAAGACATCCACCCACGTCCCATAGGGCGCGGATAGGGTGAACAGCGTGGGCTTGGCGCCTTGCCAGATGTCCACAAATTCCCCATCCTGGCAGTCAAAGCCAACGATAACCGGCTCTTTGACTCCCTTATCCGGTTCAGCCTCTAGGACCAATGTATACGTCTCGAATTGCCCTTTGGCTAGGGCACGGTATTTTTCATCTGCATTGCTGCGCTTCATCACTTCTTGTAGATATTCCATGCTGCCGAGCTTCATCGCCCCTCCTCTACCCTTTTCGTCTCCCGTTTCCCGTTTTTCTTTTTACGTTTCACTTCCCGCCGATCCTCACTAACACCTTGATCGCCTCCGTATCTGCCCTCAGCATTTGCTCAAAGCCCTGTTCTACCACATCTTCAAGCGCGATCTCGTGGCTGATGAGCGGGTCTACCCTCACCCGTCCCTGCGCCAGATAGTCCAGAGCCGCTGGGAAAGCCCCATGCCCCAGATACCCGCCACGAATATCCAGTTCGCTCAACACCACACTCATGAAATCCGTGGGCACGGGTTCTGGGCACAAGCCGAGGACAAAAACCTGACCTCCCCGACGTACCAGACCCAGCGCACTCTCGAATGCAGGTGCTGCACCCGTACAGACATACACCACATCAGGTCCCAACCCATCAGTACGCGCCGCCACTTCTACAGCCAGGTTATCCCGTTGCGGGTGGAGCACAGACAAAGCGCCCAACTCCCGCGCTATTGCTGCCCGTTTCGGATTGACCTCGACCACCAGAACCTGTCGTGCCCCCGCTAAAAGCGCACATTGCAAGGTCAAGAGGCCAATGGGACCAGCGCCCAGCACCAATGCCCAGTCCCCTGGCTTGAGGGCTGAGGAACGCACCCCATGCAGCGCGATGGTCAGTGGTTCCACCAATGCCCCTTGGCGTGTGCTCACCCCCTGTGGCAGACGGTGCAGAAGTAAGACTGGCAATCGCACATACTCAGCCATCCCGCCATCTAGGGTAATGCCTGGGGAAAGAAGATCCTGACAAAGCGATGGCCGGCCTTGGCGGCAAAACCAGCACCTCCCACAAGGCAGCGCATTGTCAGCCGTTACGCGCTCCCCGATTGCCCAACCTTGCACACCTTCGCCCAAAGCCACAATCTCTCCGGCAAACTCGTGGCCGATGACCAGGCCCGGTTCATACATTCCGGTCTGATATGCTTCCAAATCGGTACCACAAATGCCACAGTAATGCACACGCACCAGAACCTCGCCAGGCATCGGTTCGGGCGTGGGCACTTCCGTTACTTCGATGTGGCCAGCTCCACGGAAAATGGCTGCTTTCATCGCTCACTCTCCTGGGCGCGGAGGCTCACAACCCTCCATCCACAAGCCATCCAGCACCTCCAAATCCGGCGGCACCAAGTGTACCTCGGTATCCACGATCACATCGAGCACGGCAGGAAGGCCAGAATCCGCCGCTCTTTGCAATGCGGGCCGGATCTGTGCTGGCTCGGTAATCCGTTCTCCATAGCAGCCGAGGGCTTTCGCCAACTCGTCATAGCGCGCATCACTGAAATCCACCCCGATATAGCGCTCGTCGTAGACCAGTTTCTGCCCGCCCTTGATCATCCCCCAAGCCTGGTCATTGGCAATGATAACGACAATGGGCGCTCCCTCTCGGCGTGCCGTCTCTAGTTCCATGGCATTGAAGCCAAAGGAGCCATCGCCAGTGATACAATAGACAGGGACATCAGGACGAGCCAGTTTTGCCCCCACCGCATAGGGCACTCCTGCCCCAAGATGCCCTGAATCAGCAGCCCACAGGAAAGAACGAGGCTCATAGATGCGGTTCATATAAAAAGCCCACACGGCGGTTGTGCCGCCATCCACTGCGCAGATAGCCTGGCGGGGGAAGAATTCGCGCACCTCACGCATCAAGCGCAGGGGGTGAATCGGCACCGCATCGGAATGCGCCTCTTCTTCCCACTGGTGGAACCAGGCTTGTTGGCCTTCACGGGCATCTTGGAACTGCGGATTTTCCGGCTTTGGTCCAGTACGTGCTTTGACTGCGGCAAGCAAAGCACGCAAAGTGGCTTTCGCATCTCCTACCAACGCCAGGTCAACGGGGCGGTTGAGGGCAATGTTCTGTGGCTCGAGGTCAATCTGTATCCAGCGCTGTGTGCCTGGCTCCCCCCAGGCTGGCGGCCGCCCCCAGAAATCCAAGTCACCCATACGGCCACCAACTAGCAGCACCACATCCGCTGTGGCTTGTGCACCCAGCGCACCAAAGCTGGAGGGAATGAGGCACAGCCGGTGGTCTTCGGGAATGACTCCCCGCGCACCAACGCTAGTGGTTACGGCTGCCGACAGGTATTCAGCCAGCTCTACGAACTCCGGCCAGGCTCCCGCACGCAGTACCCCGCCTCCTGCATGGAGGAGAGGCCATTGGGCATTGACCAGCATCTCCGCCGCCTGCTCAATCAGTCTTTCATCTGCCACCGGAGGGGTGAGAGCGCGGTAACGCTGAGGGGGTAAAATGGGGTACTCGTCCGTATCCACCTTGTCGCACAGCACATTGGAGGGTAGATCAAGATAAACGGGTCCCGGGCGGCCTGAGGTTGCCGCACGAAAAGCCCATTGCACCAATTGCGGCATCCGCCGCACATCGTTCACCAACGCCCGCCACTTGGTAATGGGTGCCATGAGCGCAATCTGATCCAATGACTGCATCGAACCATGCTCCGGATAACAGCGCCAGGTCTGGTTTTGCGCGCCAAGGACGATCATGGGGATAGAGTCAGCCCAAGCCGCATACACGCCGGGGACTAGGTCGGCTACCCCTGGCCCCACCGTTCCCAGGCATACCCCAGGCTGTCCAGTAACCCGCGCCCAGGCATCAGCCATATGCGCTGCTGCCTGCTCATGGCGGGTGGTAATGAATTTGAGACCTGCCTCATGCCCCAAGCGGTAGATAGCATCAGTGATGGGGTTGCACTGATCGCCAGGGATGCCAAATACACATTGTACGCCTTCCTCAATCAAACAACGCACCAGAGCTTCTGCACCGCTGATTCGCGCCATCGCCTTCCCTCCTTTGGTTAGTGAATGTGCTGAAATTCCAGGCATCACGCTCGCGCACACCTGGTCTTGCCTAGCAGTCCATTGGTAGTGAAAGTATAGCATATGGACGACAGCATGGCAAGTTGCGGAAATTTGTGCTACCCCTCTCACCACAGTAAAGAAAGATGCCTGATGTGCTCCTCCACCACTAGAGCATGAGGTCGTATCTTTCCATTGTTCCATACATCGTGGATGGCGCCATCAATAATGTCCTCCACCACTAGAGCATGAGGTCGTATCTTTCCATTTGCCTAAACCGCTACGCTGTGCTATCATTTGTCGAATCTAAAATAGGAGCAAAATGATGAAGATAGTAACCTTCAGTGACATCCACGGAAATTTGCACGCACTGCAGGCTGTGCTGGCTGACATTGACCGCCAGGAACCCGATCAGGTCTATTGCTTGGGCGATCTAGTTGGTTATGGTGCGCATCCCAACGAAGTGA
>Ga0315298_1002149_pt1 | contig 34291 bp, 32 predicted proteins | sample WHS_1_MG_FD_203077 | JGI IMG/M metagenome (GOLD analysis project Ga0315298, IMG submission 203077) | Extremophilic microbial mat communities from Washburn Hot Springs, YNP, Wyoming, USA - WHS_1_MG | ecosystem: Environmental > Aquatic > Thermal springs > Hot (42-90C) | place: USA: Wyoming...
TCCTTAACCAATGTCAATACTATGCGAATACTAGAGTTAGCCACAGCTTTACCGAAAAATGAATATTCAACAAAAGAACTCATAGAAGCATTTCCATGCCAACTTCCAGAAGGCGTAAGGCGAAATGTGCTCAATTTAGGGGTTCTAAAGCGCTATTTCATCAATCATGCTCATGTAGAGAAGGCGATGAGTGAAACTGATTTGGTTAACCTCTGCTCGGAAGCTTGCCAAAAAGCTATTCAAAAGGCAAACATATCACTCAGAAAAATAGGATATTTTATCGTGACGTATGATGCAAATCCCTTTTTAAGCCCAGGACTCAGCCAACTTCTTATTCGTAACATAGGTTTCAACCCTAACACTAAACATGTCAATGTTCAAGGGATAGCCAGCACAGCCTTTCCAAAAGCTCTGGAACTTGCAGAAAACTACCTAGCAGCACATCCAAAAGACTACATTCTCATTTGCATTTCTGGAGTAAGCTCATACTGGTTCCAAAATCAAGTACATGGCGTAAAAGAAGTTATGGAAATTAAACAAATTAACCAGATAAAAAACAAGATGAAAAGACAAATAGAACTGAAAAAATGGATCGCCACAATGGAATTTTTCCTTTTTGGAGATGGAGCTGCATCATGCCTAGTAGCAAATGGAGAAGAAGGTTTAATTGTTAAAAAAATCGTGGAAGTCACGAACATTAGAAAGAATGATTACTTAGCAGGATATGCTAGGCTTTATACGTCAAATGAGCCATTTAAGTTCAGTTTCCACTCACACCTTGACAAGAAAATTCCAGAGCTAGGGGTCAGATACGCAACCCTAGCCTTACAGAGGCTTCTTGGTAAGGACAAAAGCGGTGTTGCCGAAACTGCGAAGAAGTGGGCTATTCACACTGGAAGCGAGAAAATACTAAAAGCATTAGCTGAGCATAATGGAATTCCGCATGAAAAAATTAGGGAGTCACATGAAATTCTAAGAGAGTATGGCAACTTGTCAGGTGCAAGTTTACCGTTCATACTAGAAAGAATAGTTTCAAACAGCAAATTCGGTGATAACGACGTGATTTTAATGCTTGGCTATGGTTGGGGATTTTCAGCTGCTGCTGCTCTGCTGAAATTTTCAGCAACACGGTGAAACTTTTGTTATGAAAAGTACTGGACGAGGACCGATAAGAAAATATCTTTACTTTAACACGATATATCTAACATATACGCGGTCGATGTGGAGGCAAAATGAAACAATGTTTGATAAGGAAAAAATTAGGGAAATTGGGAAACAGCGGGAGCGTTGGGAAAATACTACATTGCCAAATTGGATAAGCCAATTTCCAGAAAGGCAAAAGGAGTTTCGTAACCATTCTGGCATGCTAATAAAGCGTGTTTACACGCCAGAAGACGTTGAAGAAATGAATTACATGCGTGACCTTGGTTTTCCAGGCGAGTATCCATTCACGAGAGGTTTACATGCAACAATGTACCGTGGGCGCTTGTGGACTATGCGCATGTTTGCTGGTTACGGCACTGCCGAAGACACAAACAGGCGTTTCAAATATTTGCTGAGCGAGGGTGAAACAGGCTTAAGCACGGCTTTTGACTATCCGACAATTATGGGTTATGATTCTGACCATTCGATGGCTAAGGGCGAAGTTGGCGTCTGCGGCGTTGCAATATCATCGCTTCAGGACATGGAAGTTCTCTTTGACGGCATACCGCTTGACAAGGTTACTACTTCCATGACCATAAATGGACCAGCCTCAATATTGCTTGCAATGTATATTGCGGTTGGCGACAAGCAAGGTGTCCGAAGAGAGAAGCTTGGAGGAACCACACAGAACGACAATTTGAAAGAGTTTTTCGCCCAAAAACTATGCATTTTCCCGCCAGAGCCCTCACTTAAACTTTCAACAGACATAATTGAATATTGTGCCAGGCATCTTCCTAAGTGGAACCCCATAAGCATAAGCGGCTACCACATTCGCGAAGCAGGCGCGACAGCCCTACAGGAGTTGGCTTTTACGCTCTATGATGGAATAGCCTACATTGAATCCACGCTGAAGAGAGGATTAAAGGTGGACGAGTTTGCCCCAAGATTATCATTTTTCTTCGCTTCGCATAATGACTTCTTTGAGGAGATAGCCAAATTCCGTGCAGCGAGAAGGCTTTGGGCAAGAATAATGAAAGAGCGCTTTCATGCCAAAAACCCGAGGTCAATGTGGATGCGCATGCACGTGCAAACTTCTGGTTGCACACTAACAGCTCAACAGCCACTAAACAACATCGTGCGCACAACAATTCAGGCGCTCGCCGCGGTTCTAGGCGGAACGCAGTCCTTGCACACGAACTCTTTTGATGAAGCTTTATGTCTGCCAACAGAGGAGGCTGTTAGGGTAGCCTTACGAACACAGCAAATAATAGCTTGCGAAAGCGGAGTGACAAATACCGTTGACCCGCTTGCAGGCTCCTACTATGTTGAAGCGTTAACAAATGAAATGGAGGAAAAAGCCATGGAATATATTCAAAAAATTGATGACGTAGGCGGAGTTATAGCTGCAATAGAGAAAGGTTTCTTCCAGAGAGAAATCGCAAACAGCGCTTACAGATACCAATGTGAAATAGAGGAAAAAAAGCGCATAATAGTAGGCTTAAACGAGTACACAATCGATGAAAAGTGTCCAATAGAACTTTTAAGGATAGACCCGAAAGTTGAAGAAGAGCAGGTTGCGAGGCTGCAAAAGCTAAAAAGGGAAAGGGATAACAGAAAAGTTAAGGAAGCCCTCGAAAAGCTTCATTACGCAGCGCAGAAGGATGAAAACCTCATGCCAACAATAATCGAGGCGGTGAAAGCCTACGCCACTTTAGGCGAGATAACAGATGTACTGCGCAAAGTTTACGGAGAATATAAGGAACTGATACTAATCTAAAATGGTTGGTGAAATGTAAAATGCAGAAGAAAATTAGAGTTTTAATCGCAAAGCCTGGTTTAGACAGCCACGACAGAGGAGCGAAAGTTGTTGCGAGGGCCCTAAGAGACGCTGGAATGGAAGTTATATACACCGGCTTAAGGCAAACACCAGAACAAATAGTCGAAGCAGCCCTCCAAGAGGATGTAGACGTAATAGGCTTAAGTATACTTTCAGGAGCACACAAAACATTATTCCCAAAAATAATGCAACTCCTAAAAGAGAAAGGCTTAACAGACATTCTGGTTTTTGCCGGCGGAATAATCCCAGAAGAGGACGTACCGGAACTGAAGAAAATCGGAATTAAAGAGATCTTTGGCCCCGGAACTCCAACGGAAAAGATAATTCAATGTATTCAGGATTACTGCTCAAAAAGAGCTTAAAGATGTGTAACATTTGATAAAAACAGAAGAAATAGTCAAGGGCGTTCTGACTGGAGACCGAAGAAGTATAGCCAAGGCAATAACAATAATTGAAAACAACGAGCCTCAAGCAAAAGATATAATTGCATCAATTTACCCGCATACAGGAAAAGCCCACGTTATAGGGTTAACAGGACCTGGAGGTTCTGGAAAAAGCACCCTTATAGAAAAGATTGTACGCGAGTACAGACAGAAGGGCAAAACAGTCGGGGTTATTGCTGTAGATCCTACAAGTCCTTTCACCGGCGGAGCATTTTTAGGTGACAGAATCAGAATGCAAGAGTTAAGCACAGACCCTGGCGTTTTCATAAGGAGCATGGCAACACGCAACTATTCTGGTGGAATTGCAAAAGCAACAAATGACGCCGTGAAAGTTTTGGACGCCTCTGCGAAAGACGTGGTAATCGTGGAAACAGTGGGCGCTGGACAGTCTGAAGTTGAAATAATAAAGGTTGCACAGACCATAGTTGTCATACATGCCCCTGGACTTGGAGATGATATACAAGCAATAAAAGCTGGGTTAATGGAAATAGCCGACATTTTCGTTGTTAATAAGGCTGATCGTGAAAACGCGGAAAAAGCCGTAATCGATATTCAAGCAATGCTGCAGCTTAATAATAAAGAAAAATCGTGGCAGATTCCAATAATAAAAACAGTTGCACTTACTGGGGAAGGCGTCCCACAATTAATCGAAAAGCTTGAGGAGCATAGAGAATTTCTAGAAAAAGAGAAACTACTCCAAAAAGCCTTGTTGAAGGCTGAAGTTGAACTTGTAGATGCAATAAAAGACAAGGTTGCACAATCAATACTTGAAGAGTTGAAAAGCAAAGGGAAATTTGAAGAGTTAATTGAGAAAATTCTTAAGAGGGAGATTGACGCCGCCTCAGCTGCTGAGAAACTTCTGCGAGAAATGCTGAAGAAGGCGTAAATAAGAAATGGCTAAACTTGAAAGAGGCCTCGTACAAGTTTATACTGGAAATGGGAAGGGCAAGACGACAGCCGCTTTTGGGTTAGCCCTACGAGCAATAGGTAGAGGACTAAAAGTTTACGTAATTCAGTTCATTAAGGGCGGCTTTGATTACGGCGAACTCTACATTGTTGATAAACTTCCAAACCTTAAACTAAAAGCGTTTGGGAGGGGTAGGTTCATAAAAGGAAAACCTTCACAGGAAGATGTGAAACTCGCTGAGGAAGCCCTTTTGTTAGCTGAAAAGATCATTAAAGGCGGCGAGTATGACATAGTAGTTTTAGATGAGGTTAATGTGGCATTAAACTTGAAATTAATAGGCCTCGACAAAGTCCTAGAACTGATAAAAAGTAAACCTAAACATGTGGAGCTTGTTTTAACGGGTAGATATGCTCCAAATGAAGTATTAGAAACAGCAGACCTTGTCACTGAAATGAAGGAAATCAAGCATCCATACAACGCGGGTTATCGGGCAAGAAGGGGAATAGAATTTTAGCAAGGAAGAAAACTGGAACGCGATTAGATTTATGGCTTAAACTTTACTTGAAACGCCTCTTCAAGAGGGCCCTTAGCGCTTTGATTCCTCTTTTTGATGGTTGCGCTTGTTGGAACTCCGGTTTGTATGGATGAATTTCGCTTTCTAAAAGTTCCGTTAGGCGGGCGTAGTAGGCTTCAAATTCTCCCATATTATTGCTCTTAAATTTGAAAATTGGCACTCCTAGTGGAGGGTTTTCCCATCTTTCGTCCCAAGCAAAGACTGGTGTTGAATTCCCAAAGAGCGCTACGTTTCTTTCAATTATAACTTCCCTCTCAACGTTAAAAAGAATTACAAGACGGTTTACATTTTTGACGTTCGTCATGAGCAAAAAAGAGCGGGTTACATTGTCAGGTGCTGTTGAATCTATCACTACACTGTAACCCTTTTTAAGCAAATAATCGCGTAGCTCAGCCATTATTGAATAGACAAGAAACTCATCTCTGCATGGAGGAACTTCATTAAAAAGCATTGTTCTCAGCTCGTCAACGCCTATTCTCGCAAATTTTCTGTTTTCTGCAACTAAACGGTTGGCAAGCATTGTTTTTCCAGATTTTGGGTAACCGCTCAGCACGATGTTCCATAAGCCCTTTACAGCGACCATACGAATCGCCATTTTCAGTTTAGCCCTCCACCTACAAATAGGTTGACCTGCTAGCAAAGTTTTTCTCCAACAAAAGCAATAGTCTACGCTGAATGAATGAACATGACGAACCACAGCATAGGCGAAGCTTTCTCTACTGGTTTAGGCCTTGCTATAGGGCTAATGATGTCGCAGTCCATCTTTCAAAATATGAAGACATCGCAGAGAGTTACTAGACAGGTTGTTGTCTGCTTAAAATGTGGTGGCAAAAACCCTGTTGAAAATAGATTTTGCGGACAATGTGGGCAAGCGTTGTATCCGCCGGCTCCAATAAACTGTCCAGCATGTGGGACACCCATGCCTTCAAATATAAATTTTTGTCGACAATGTAGTTTCCAATTAAAAGAAAGGGTCAAAACTAGAAAAAAGATGGGCTAGAAGCGTTTTTAGGCTAGTTTTTCACCACAATTTCCACAGAATTTTGTTCCCGCCGGATTCTTCGCGCCGCACTTTGGACATGTAATTTCCGAAACAGCGGGCTGAGTCAGTGGTGAGCCACAGTTTCCACAGAATTTCATTCCAGCTGGATTTTCAGCCTTACATTTTGGGCAAATAACCTTTGCTTGCGGAGCCAAACTTGCGCCGCAGGTCCCGCAGAACTTCGTTCCCACGGGGTTTTTGGCGCCGCAACTTGGGCATATAACCAATTGTTGTGCTTGAGTTTGCTGCATTTGTTGCGCCATTATGTATGGCATCGTTAAGCCCATTCCAGCACCTAAGCCCGCCGCAGCTGCGCCTCCTCCCTCGCTTCCTTTAAGTTCTGTTGCTGTTTCTTTCATGTACTGCATCACCATAGCTTGGGCTCCCATCCCAGAGGCGAATCGTCTAGCCTCTTCTGGAATCTTTACTCCCTCGAAGACGCAGTCTACCACTTTTAGGCCTACTCTTGCTGCTTCGTCGCTTATTTTAAGTGTCACCTTGTCTGTTGTTGCGTCAACATTCTTTACAACCGTAAATATGTCGTAGTTTGCAAACTCGTTTATTATACGTTCATTTATGAATCCCCTAATGTAGTTTTCAACATCTCTTGATGTGCTTGCATTTCGGTTGCCAAAGAATTCGGTTACAAAAAGCTTCGGGTCCTCAACCTTGTAAAGCATGTAACCATAAAATCCAAGTTCCGCCTGATATTTTATATCTCCGCTCGGCGCAGAATAGGCTGTTCCGCCGAAATTTGCCCTAAGTTGGCTGTTGCTTACAAAAATTACTTCACAATCAAATATATCGCCTATTATGCGAAGCGCCTTTAAAGCGCCCGTTAAAAGCGGAATATTGTTGCTTGATATCGTGTGTCTTCCAGGCCCGAAAACGTCGTAGGCTTTTCCGTCACGGAAGAAAACGGCCCACTGATTTTCTTTAACTATGACTTGACTTCCATACTTTAACGTGAGTTTTGGAAATCTATATGCAATGTCTTCTGGTCCAGCATAATCCCATGAGACTCTTTCAATAACTGGCATTTAACTTACAGCTCCACTGGTCTGAAATTTTTTTCTCTTTCATTCCATTTAGACTCAAAACCAAGTATTAAAGATTTAATGTTTCTAGCCTTTGACGCTGCTTCATTCCACTTTTCCGCTTGGCTATCGTTATATAGGTCGTTCACAGCATCAATTATCTTCTGAATCTCATCATTTAATGCCTTATCATAATTGAAAACTCTTGCTAACTCAGTTTCCCGTATGTGTCCCTTGCGGTCCATAAGCCCAGCATAACCGTAATCGGCACGGTTAACCTTTTCCGCAACCCTATCCATTATCTGAATCACTTTCTTGAAGTCGTCTGTGGCTTTTCCGGCGTTTAACGCTGCCAGGTATATTTCTTCCCATCTGTGGCGTAGGCTTCTGAAGTCAGCATAGTAGAAGTCGCGAAGTTTCTTATCCAGTTCTCGTATGTCTTCTCTCGTCGCGTAGCCCATACTGAAAATGTTCTGGATTTTTGCAAGCAATCCTTGTCTATCCTTCACCTTTTCTATTGTATCTTTTTCCGACATTTTTCCAACTTCCCTATTTGATTTTAAATAGTGGTCTTCCTCCACCTAAAACTTTCCCTTCACAGCCCTCTACAGCTACCACGTAGTTCTCACCACCTAAAGTGTAGTGGACAAACCAAACTGGAGCATGAACCAGTTCCGCTTCGCTCATCACAAAATTTGTGCTGCACGTCTCAAGCGTGTCAACCTTTCCGCACGCAATTAACCGCTCTTTTGCTTCAACCTCAGACCTAATCTTGGCTTTGGCTTCTTCCTCATTTAACTCTACGTTTAGAAACTCTGCATCTGGCGGTATCTTCCCAACATCAAAGGGAATTTTCCTCCCAGCAGGCACATCATAATAGTTTATTTCACTTATCATTGTTCGCCTAGCTAACGTTGGCCAAATATAAGTGTTCGAGAAGGAATATGCGACTGTTTGTGGTTGCCTATCCTTCTGCTGAGTTTCAGCATAAGCCTTCGCTCCGGCAAGAACTAGTTTTCCAAGCTTTGCCAGTCCGCTTGAACGCTTATCTGCAACAGCCTCTTGCGCTTGATGGACTTCACCCATAATCCCTGTTCCAGTGACCCCTCTAAAATAGGTGTTTGTAGTTACTTGACACACCCAGAACGGCACATAACGCAGTTTCACATCCGTTATTAGAGCTTCTTTTGAAACACCAACCCTGAAAATTCCCTTATCCATATATTTCCGCGCAGCCTCAACAGCCTGCTGAGCGAACAAGCGATTCTCCAGCATGCTGTGTCTCTTTATCTCCGCCCTTGTCGCAACAGTCATGGTGAACCCGCAGTACCTACAAGTTATAACTAGATCTTCTTGCGTTAGGTTTAATGGAGCGCCACATCTACTGCAGTTTGTCGGAAGTGGTAAACTTGGCGGAGGCTCAGGCTTTGCCGCTTCAACCATGGTTGGTGCGGCTGCCATTTGCGGGACTGGTAATGGTGGCGGCTGGATTTGCTGCGGCTCTTTCACCTCTATTTCTAAGGTTTTACTTGTCGCATCTGGTCTACCTTCAACCGCTATCACGCCTTTGATGCTCCATGTGAGTTTGCGGTCAGCCCCTTTGTAAGTTAGCCATGCACTGGTTGGAAGTCTTATGGTGATTGGGAAAGTCTGCGTGGATCCACTTGCTATGTGGATTGGACCGAAAATTGTTGGCTTTTCTGAATAATGAGTGATGCGATTCCAAACTTCTTTTTCTATCATGCGCTTACTCGAAGAGTCGTATTCGCTAACCCTGCTTTTAACGTCCTCAATGCATTCTATTTCGCATCGTATCCCTGCGGCATCGAAACCTTCTTCTGACTTAACTATAACATTGCCTTCAACGTTTTCGCCTGGGCTTAAATGCCATTTTGCAAGTTCCAAAGAAATCGATGCTTTTGGAGGTGTTAATTTCTCCTTAAATTTTCGTAAAAAAGACAACAACGGTCCTCCGGATTCTTTATTAAGGCTAATCTAGTGTAAAAATCTTCTCTTTTCATTTTTTATGTATCAGCGGATAAACCTCTTTCTGCACGTATTCTAAATATCTTTCTTTATCTGTTAGGTTGAAAATCGTAACAGACGCGTCTCTAGTTATACCCATAACATAGCCATATTCCCTTGCCCTCGCAACAACATACCACAAGTCCCCGTGTTTACAGTAGCCTTCGAAAAGCGAAGTGTTTATAAGATCTGGTCCATAAAGTGAAAGTTTATTCACGTTTGGAATGTCAACGTTATCGAAAAACGTTATTTTTGTGTCTTCAGGATTTTTTAAGTGGAAGTCCCTCAGAGTTTCGGGTGGGATTCTGGCTTCAACTATGCCTCCAACTTTGTCGAACAAGACCTCACTGAGCTTGTTTGCTATGAAGTTGGCTAGGCGCTTTTTCTCAACAACTGTTAGAAAAACATCTTTTTCGTGTTCTGCAAAACTGAATAGAGCTTCAACGGTGCGTGGCAAAGGCGTCATCTTGCCTCTATGGAAAACGTGGATGACATAATCATGTGAGTAAATACCCTGAAGCGTACCTTCTTTTGGCAGAAGCCCAACAACTTCGGTTACTAGCGTAAACTTGTATTCGCCTTCTTCGTATTGCTCCTCAACTCTGTAATCCTTAAGCTTCGACGCAATTTCGGATATTGCAAGCGGCTCTGCAAGCCTAAAAACTTTACCAGCTACAACCATGTGACATTTACCCCCAGCCTATTAGTTTTGCATGTTCCCCTTATGAAACTTTACCTTGAGCATACATCTTTTATGGAAAGTTTTACGTGTTTAACAGCTGCTTTTAGTTGAATTTTGGCTAATTGTTTTAATAAGGGAGTTTTTACCTTTATTATCTACTGCAAAAGAGAGGTAAACGCTCGGCAAATGCTGATTCAAGAGGTGATCCTTGAAAATTTCATGAGCTATGAGTACGCTAGGGTACCACTTAAATCAGGCGTAAACGTCATCTGTGGACCAAATGGCTCTGGTAAATCCTCGCTTTTGTTGGCTATTTCCGTAGCTCTTGGGCAGTCATACACTGAACGTTCTAGAAAATTAAGCGATTTGATTCGTTGGGGGAAAGATCAAGCCCGCGTTACTCTAATTTTGGACAACGAAAAAAGGGGCGGAAAAAGGCCAGTTCCGAAGTTTAACAAAGATCAGATTTTTCTTACGCGCTTTTTGAGGCGCGATGGGCAGTATTGGTTCGAGCTTGAGAATAGGGCTGTCACAAAAGCTGATGTTGATAGGTTTTTGTCAAAGCTTGGTGTTGACCCAAATAACATGCTCATAATTATGCATCAAAACATGGTTGAACAGTTTACCGTGCTTTCTCAACAGGAAAAACTGCGCATGGTTGAAGCAGCTGTTGGACTTGAGCCCTTCCGCGCAAACGTTTTAGAAGCGCAGAAAAAGTTAACACGCATTTTAAGCCAAGAAGAATCCATAAGTAAACTTTTGGAATCAGCAGAACAGACGCTAAACTATTGGCGAGAACAATATGAGAGGTACCAAGAAAAGAAGCAGTTAATGACTAAAAGACGATTCTTGGAAAGGGAGTTAGTATGGGCAGAGGTGAGCAAAAGAGAAGAAGCCGTAAACGAGCTTGAAGCCAAAAGAAAAAAGGAGTTAGTCACATTAAGCCAGCTTGAAGAAGAAACAAAAATTGTGGAAGCACAATTACAGGCAAATCAAAAAGAACTTGAAAAACTCAAAAGTGGATGGAAAGCCCTCTTTGAAGAAAGACTAAACTTGGAACGTGAAAAAGCGGGAAACGAGGCTGCAATAGCAATTTACGAGCAGCTCCTCAGAGAGACATCAGCTATTGAAAATCTTTCTGGAAGAAGCACAAACCCACATACTCAAAAGGCGATGCCTTTAAAAGAGAACTTTGCCCAGCTCAAGCTTCTAAAAACCGAAAACCTAAAGGAGCTTATACAAAACTCCAGTCAAAATCTTTCAAAGTTGAAGAATAAGATAAATGAGAATCAAACGAGAATCAAAGGCTTAGATGAAAACATTGAGAAGATGAGTAATCAAGTTTTGGAAAATCGCATCAAACTGGCGCTACTCCAATATCGCCGTGAAAATGTTAAAGCTGATCTGGAAAGGCTTGAACAGCAACTGGAAAGCGCGAAAGCAAACTTAAACGAGGCCACAAGCAGAGCGGAGCAAATTGGACCAAGAATAGCTGTTGTTAAAAGCTTGGGCGAAATTCTTGACGAGATAAGGGTTACGGATGGGCATTTAGCAGCGCTTTCAAATGTTTCTGAAGACATAGAACGCATGTATGAATCCTACTCAAAACTGTACTTAGAGTTGAAGGAAAAAGCCAGAATTGTAGCTGAAAATAGGGAAAAAGCCCTGGAAGAGATTAAAACGCGAATGCAGACGTGGAGAACAGTGATTCAAAATCTCCTAGACCGCGTAAGCCTAGAATACCAGAAAATTCTAAGTCAATCTAAAGCCGTCGGCGAAGTTAAGCTTGTGAATGGACATGACATTGAGGCTGCTGGGCTTGAAATCCTCGTCGGGTTTAAGGGAGGTAAACCAGTTCCATTAGATGCCTACACGCAAAGTGGCGGAGAAAGGACAACAGCCACGATGAGCTTTCTCTTGGCACTGCAGCAACATGTTCGCTCGCCATTCAGAGCAGTTGATGAATATGATGTTCACATGGACCCGAAAAACCGAGAACTAATCGCTAGAATGCTAATTTCAATGGTGAAGAGCGCAAACGTTCAATACGTTATTATTACGCCAAGTCAAGTGACATTCGCAAAGGAAGATGTAAACATAATCACCGTTCAAAACGTTGAAGGCAAATCCATAATACGTGAGGTTGCCTGATGCCGTTAAAAAGAGAGCGGGCAGATATTGGTAGAGAAAAGCTTCAGCGGATAATTGAAATGTGCAGATCTGTGGAAGAGCGATCCCTAGATCCGTTCCTAATAGATGTTAATGATGTTATAGCGACGATAAGGGAGTTTTTTCCAGAATGGGAAATTCCGGAGGATCTATGCCTAGACGCTGAAACAATACGCCACATCGCATCAGTCATAAAGTTGCAAAGCGAGTGGGTTAAACACCGTTCAACTTCACTTTATACTGACCCATTCTTACTAGAGGAAAAAATTAGAAGGCTTGAGAAGGGGGAAATCGTTAAAAGCTTTCTTTACGCTTGGCATCCAGTAGTTGAATTAGAACAAATTTCACTTCACAGTCTAGCAGAGGCAATCAAATATTGGGAAAGCCTACTGCCACTAAAAGAGAGATGGAAGGAAATTGCGCCACAAGGAATAGAAACAAGCAAGGCAACACGCAAGGAACTTATAGAACAGAAAATTCTGCTTGATAAGGCATTTTCAGAGGAACTGGAAAACTTTTGGCGCGAACTTAAAGGCAGAACTGCTGAGAAAGGCGAAGATGGAAAAATAAGATACTGGGATTTCATCACAGCTGAAACCTACGAGGAAACAGCACACAGAGCTTTTATGACAAGTTTCCTTGTAACGTATGGCTACGCAACACTTGAAATTCACCCTCTTGAAGAAGAAATTTTCATAAAGCCATATGAAAAGCCGCCGGCCAAACCAAGCAAAAAACAGTTAATGTCAGTTCCAATAGCAATTTCCATAGAAGAATGGCTCAAACATAAAGGAGAACCGACAAAGTGAGCAAACGTAAAGCCTATTATGCAAGCAAAATGAAAAGGGCAGTCCACATGCTCTTCTACCGCCGACATAAAAAGCCAGGCGTGAAAGGTTGGGAATTGCGAAAAGCCTTGGGAGCAGACTACCCAAAAGTCCTAAAAATTTTAGACGACTACTTAAAATCACTGGATTTGCAGGTTAAAACTGTTTTTGAAGAGGAAAAATTTAAGGAGAACCCGACTTTGGAAGACCTAGATAAGGCAAGGTTCTACGTAACATTAAGGGGCGAATTAACGCCAAAAGAGGCAAAAATGATAGGATGGCGAATAGATGACCTAGCTGGATTGGCAATAACGGTTGCCTACATAATATCAAAGAGAGGAAAAGTCCCGAGAAAAGAGGTTGAAGAACTACTCCGCGACAAGCTTCCAGGATGGAAAGTCGACATTAACATTGACCGTTACATCCGATATGGTTATCTTACGCAGGATGAAAACGAACAATTATATTTGGACTGGAGAACGCGCGCAGAAGTAGACCAAAAAGCGCTCATAGACATGCTCTTGTCTGAATAGAATAATTTCCGCGCTTACTTCCGTATCTTATGGTAAACGAAGGCTATAACATCAACCACAATTAAGACCGCTAATATTAATAAAGGAGTCTCCAAAAACTGGCTAAAGAGGAAATCGTCCTCAGCTCTAGCAACATCGATTAAAGCTGAAAGGAAAACAGTTAAGCATAAAACTGAAAATATTCGTCTTTTCATTTTGGGCATTCCCCAAGCTTATGTTATGCTTACGTTTTGTATATCAAAGTATCGTTTGGCTAGAAAGCGCAGTCTCTCGGCGTTTCTACCATTCTTTCCGATGGCTACGCCCTTATCTCGCGGGTTTACCGCAACCACGGCTATTTTCTTTCCATCAGTTCTCTCTGTTAGGCGGACCTCCTTCACCGCAGCTGGTTTTAAGGCATTTTTTATGAACTGCACCGGGTCTTCCGAGTACTCGATGATTTCATGTTTCTTTCCAGTCATGGACTCCAAGGTGTGAATGTTTCTTCCGCCTTTTCCAATTGCTACGCCTATTTGTCCCTCATTCACAACGAAAATCACTCTTCCCTGTTCTTCGTCGACTACACAGTCTTTGACGCTTGCCCCAGTTATGCTTTCAAAAAGTGCTATGTAACGCATTTCTGTGCTTGTGATTTTTATTCCACTTGTCATTCACTGCCTCCGGCAGATTCCTCTGATTCAGCTGTTTCAACCAGTTCAAGTATTTCTGAATCACCTGGTTCTCTTATACTTAACGCTGAAACAACATAAGGTTTTCCACAGACAGCAGCCAAATCCAGCGATGAACCTTTATAGATTATAAGTGGAACCTTTGAAAGCTTGCAGTAATATTCGACGTCTTCGCGTATGTTTTTTGGACAGTTTGAAGCTAAAATTATCATTCTGGTTTTTCCAGTTTTCGCGTTGTATATTGCGGCGTTTGCCCCGAACGTGACTTTACCAGTTTTCACAGCTGTGGCGATCGCCTTGTCTATGTCAATCATTCTTCTTTTTTCCTCCCCATCTCAAACGTTGACATGTATAACTCAACAAGACCTGTGCCTATTGGTATTGACTGCCCAACAATAACGTTTTCAGTAACGCCCTCTAGCGGATCGCTTTCGCCCTTAATGGCTGCATCAACAATATTTGGAACGGTTATTTCAAAGGCCGCCCTTGCCAAAACACTTGATTTCTTTCCGCTTATTCCATGTCTTCCTATTTGCTGCACTTCACCCGTTGAAGTCATCATATCAGCCACCAGCATTACGTGGCGAACGTCAACATCCAGCCCTTGCTCTTCTAGAACGCTTTTTGACTCTAGGATTAGAGCGTTTCTGGCAGCCTCTATTCCTAAAGTTTTAGCTATCTCGTGAATGTTGTTTGTCGTTGTCCTCGAAGTGTCTACTCCATAAACTTCAAGAACCTTTGATAGGTTTGAACCATCTGTTCTTATAATCCATTCACCATGCTCTTCCGTTACGAGGACACGCTTTATGCCAGGCACACCCTTAATATAGAATGATGAAATCTTGTCAAGAAGCTTTTTAAGGTCTTCCTCCTTTTTTGGCTTCACGCGTATTATTTTGCCCTTTAGTTTCATGGTGGCATTTTGCATTTGTAGTTTCTCTTTCAATTCTTGGAGTGTCACGCCTCTGTCCTCCATCATTACCTTGTTGAGTTCCACAACAATTTCGCCGTGAACAGCATCTTCGTATATTGCTTGCGCCAAATTCTCCAATGCTGTGTAAACTATGTTTCTGGCAATTTTCACGGCTGCCTCTCTGCTTTTTCTATGCTTTTCAGTCAAGTAGATCGTCATTATCGGTGTTGACGGAATTCTCCTAGCGTCGACAATCTCTATTAGTCTTGGCAACCCCAATGTTACGTTTTGTTCTCTGACACCGGCATAGTGGAATGTTCTAAGGGTCATCTGTGTGCCAGGCTCGCCTATTGATTGAGCTGCAATGATGCCTACAGCTTCTCCCGGCTCCATTAAAGAACGCTTATAATGCTCAACCGTTAAAGTTACGGCTTTGTCTACGCCTTGCTTGCTTATTTTTGCCTTTGAAAGGCTTTGTTTAAGCTCTTCTATAAGCAGTGGCGTAAGCTGGTCTTCAACTTCCTTCAATTTCTTTTTTATGTATTCGGCTTCAGCTGGTTTACGTTTCTCTGTTGCAATTCTTATCTGATCGACAAGTCGGCTGACGTTTACTGCTTTTCCATGGTCGCTTTTCGCCGGGTCAACTCCATCTTCGCCGTATTTAAACTGGATTATGTCACCTGCAGAATTGCGAACTGTTCCATCATATTCTAGGCGTATGTGTTCAAGGGCGTTGATTAGTCTCCTCTGCATATAGCCGCTTTGCTGTGTCCTGACGGCTGTGTCAACTAACCCTTCCCGACCGCCCATCGCGTGGAAGAAGAATTCAATCGCGTCGAGTCCCTTCTGATAGGATGAGTAAACGAATCCTCTAGCCTTTGGGCTTGGGTCGCCTGCCCTAAAGTGTGGTAGGGCGCGTCCAACATATCCACGCAGTATTCTTTTTCCTCGCACTGACTGCTGTCCAACGCAGGCGCTCATTTGTCCAATGTTTAGGCTTGAACCCCTAGCACCCGTTCTTGTCATGACTATGCCGGCATTTTCCAATGTAAAATCTTGGTCCGCTATTTTTCCAGCTTCATCTCTAGCCGTAGCTAACTCGTTCATAACATAAATTTCAAAGGACTCTTCAAGCGTTTGCCCTGGAAGTCTCGGCAGCGTGCCGTTACGGTAACTTTCTATAAGTTCTTCGACTTTCTTTTGGACTCTTTCCATAGTTTTCTTTATTTTGTTTTCAGCGGCTGGGGAGAGAACAAGTTCTTGGTATGAATATGTGAATCCCCTCATAGAAATGAAAAGCTTCAAAAGCCTAGTTATTTTGTTTAGAAATTCGCGTCCAGCCCTTGTTCCATAATCCTTTATTATCCTGTGTAGGAGGCTTTCAGATTGTTCCGCGCCAATTGAACGTCTATCTATTACGCCGCTTATTAGTTCTCCGTTTTTCACAACAACATACGCGTCATATGGACAGTTCTCTTCCAGACACTTGGCGCATCCTTGACAAATTGTTGCTTTTAGAACATAATTCAGATCCTTTGGCAGAAATAGGCTGAAAATTTGTTTGCCAGTCCAGAGTGGTTGTGGTTCCTTTATCTTCGGCTCCGGTAGAGGCCCATCATATCCCGCTGTTGCGAGCAGTCTGCCGACCTCGCCCTTTGTAAGGTAATTGGTTTTTCTTGTGAATAGGTAGGCTGCTGTTATGAAGTCTCTAATTGCGCCTATTATGGGACCGCCAAACCTTGGTGAGAGTATTTGATCTTGAACTTGCATCAGCATTAGTGCTTCTGTTCTTGCTTCTTCGCTTTGTGGTATGTGAAGGTTCATTTCGTCTCCGTCAAAGTCAGCGTTGTATGGTGGGCAGACGCATAGGTGCAAACGGAAGGTCTTGTATGGCAGAACTCTAACATAGTGCGCCATTATGGACATTCTGTGAAGGGATGGCTGCCGATTGAATATCGCTATATCTCCGTTCTTAAGGTGTCTCTCAACAACAAACCCTGGTTCCAGCGCCTCGGCGATTTTTGTTCTATCCGTGACAAACTCAAGCCTTATGCGTTTACCGTCTGGTCTAATAATGTAAAGTGCGCCTGGATATTTTTCTGGTCCGTTTACAACTAGTTTTCGCATTTCTTCGATGTTCCACTCTGTTACCTTTTCTGGTACTGAAAGGCGCATGGCAACCTCTTGTGGCACACCAACCTCGCTTATGTCAAGATTAGGATCTGGTGATATTACTGTTCTAGCTGAAAAGTCAACTCTTTTTCCTGAAAGGTTGCTTCTGAACCTTCCCTCCTTACCCTTCAGCCTCTGCGAAAGCGTCTTCAGGGCTCTTCCAGAGCGGTGCCTTGCTGGAGGAATGCCCGAAGCTTCGTTATTAAAGTATGTTGTCACGTGATATTGCAATAGTTCTGAAAGGTCTTGAATTATGAGGGTGGGGGCTCCGGCATCCATGTTTTCCTTTAGCCTCTGGTTTATGCGTATTATGTCTACAAGTTTATGGGTCAGATCGTCTTCTGAGCGTATGCCCGATTCGAGGGTTATTGATGGGCGAACATAAACTGGTGGAACTGGCAAAACTTGAAGAACCATCCATTCTGGACGTGCAGCCTTCGGGTTGAAACCAAAAAGTTCAAGGTCGTCGTCTGGAATGCGCTCCAATCTTTCACGAACCATGCTTGGAGTTAAAGGCTCAGAGCCGCTTTCTGGAATCTGCTCACTGAATTTTGTTGGCTTCTCAAATGTAATTTTGTACTGGACTGCGCCGCAATGTGGGCACTGTTTTGTTTTCGCCTCTTGAACAACCCACTTGCTAACTTCGTCTGGAACCATACCTAGAAGCTGCCTTGTTCTGTTGATTTTTACACGCACGCGCTTTATTGTGTCGTCTGGGAGTAATATGCGCCCACAGTTTCTGCAGGTTGCCCTTAAAAGGTCGTAGATTAGCTTCGTGAACTCTATATGGATTATTGGAACTGCAAGTTCGATGTGACCAAAGTGCCCGGGGCATCTGACAGCAGTGTTCCCGCATGTTTTGCATCTTTGTCTCGGCTCTAGGGTTCCCAGTCTGCCATCCATAAGTCCAGCAGTTATTGGTGCGCCGTCCTCGTCATAGGTGTCTGGCGTTTGAATTTCTACAACTGAAAGTTTGCGTATTTCTTGCGGCGAGAACAATCCAAATTGGATTTCATCTACAACTTTATGTACTATTTCTTCTACAGCCATAATCACGCCTTCTCCTTAAGCTTTAATCTTGGCGCAATACAGAGACTCATCAACTCTTGTAGAAGCAGCTTAAAAGCGTAAGAGATCACCACTGGGGAGATTTTTGCCTTATCCTCACAAATCTTACATACATACTTGCGCTGTTTCATGTCATAATAGGCTATGTATCCGCAGTTTTCGCATACATAAAGCGTATATTTGTCTGACTCTTCCAAAAGCCTATCGCGAAGAAGCATGGCTGCGCCATGCCCTATCAAACAGTCTCGTTCCATCTCGCCGAACCTTAAGCCTCCACCCCTAGCTCTTCCTTCGGTCGGTTGCCTTGTCAACATTTGAACTTGTCCTCTTGCTCTTGCATGTATTTTGTCTGCAACCATGTGGTGCAGCTTCTGGTAGTAGACAACTCCAACGAAAACATCCGCAACAAATTTCTCTCCAGTTATTCCACTGTAGAATACCTCTGTTCCAGTGTGGCTGAACCCTAACTTTATCAGGGCTTTTCTAAGCTCGTCTGACCTTTCGCTTGAGAATGGTGTGCCGTCAACTTGCTTTCCCCTTACAGCCGCAACTTTTCCAGCAATTGACTCTATGAATTGTCCAATAGTCATTCTTGAAGGTATCGCGTGTGGATTAACTATTATGTCTGGAACTATGCCATCTTCGGTGAACGGCAAATCCTCCTGTGGAACAATTAAGCCTATAACACCCTTTTGCCCATGGCGCGAGGCAAACTTGTCTCCTAATTCTGGAACGCGCTGGTCACGCACTCTTACCTTTACAAGTTTGCTTCCTTCACCAGATTCTGTTATAAAGACTGCGTCCACAATGCCGGTTTCTGAGGGGCGCATGTCAACGGATGTGTCTCGCATTGAAGGACCTTTAACTTCGAACTCCTTGTATTCTTCGATGAATCTTGGCGGGCTTATCCTGCCGATAAGGACATCTCCTCCAGCCACAGAGGCTTCTAGGCTTATTATTCCGTCTGGCTCAAGCAACCTATAATATTGCTCTCCCCTATACCCGCGGGTTCCAGATTCTGGCAATGTGAATTTATCCTTTAAACCGCCCAAGTATTGGCGACATTCAGCCTCGTAAATTCTATAAAATGTTGAGCGTGCCAAGCCTCTTTCTATTGAAGCTTTGTTGAATATTAGGGCGTCTTCCATGTTGTATCCTTCATAGGATAGAACGGCAACTACGCAGTTTTGTCCTGATGGTCGAAGCTTGTAGCCCATAACTTCCATTAAAGCAGTTTCCACAAGAGGCACTTGTGGATAGTGCAGTATATGAGACCTTGAGTCTACTCTTTGGTTGAAGTTTGTGGCATAAACGCCTAAAGCTTGTTTTGCCATTGCTGCTTGGTAAGAGTTGCGTGGAGACTGGTTATGTTCGGCGTACGGTATTGTTGATGCACATATTCCAAGAATAGTGTATGTTGCGATTTCTAGATGTGTGTGTTCGGGCGTTAGTTCTTCTTGGCTGACGGCGATGTAGGCGTTTTCCTCCTCTTCAGCGTCTAAATATTCGATTAAACCGTTTTTAACGAGGTCCTCCCAAGACCATTCTCCAGAGGCTATTTTTTCTATATGCTCCTGCTGAAGCCTTGGAACACCATTTCCAACTATTATGAGTGGCCTGCGAACTCTTCCCTCATCACAGTTAACGTAAACCTCTTCCCTTTCAGTTTGAACCTTTGGATAGTAGGCTATGTTAACTTCGGTTGAGATTTCGCCTCTCCTCCGCCTTTCCCTAAACTCTCGTGTTAAGGCTTCTGGAGAATTGCAATAACCAATTATGTTGCCGTCGACAAAGACCTTAGCCCCAGAAAGCTTTAGGGTTTCATTTGCCTCTTCTATTGGCACCACACCCATGTCAAATAACACTTGCTTTATCTTTTCAGGGTTAACGCCAACTGAGATGCACGCGGATAAGGCTAAGTTTTTAACAAGCCCGCAGTTTGAGCCTTCTGGCGTTTCATTTGGGCATAGCCTGCCCCAGTGGGTTGGATGCAGGTCTCTTGCTTCAAAGTTTGGTTGGCTTCGGCTTAATGGAGACTGCAATCTGCGCAGGTGGCTTAGCGTGGAAAGGTGATTTGTTCTGTCTAGAAGCTGAGTTACGCCAACTCTCCCTCTTCCCCAATTTCCAGTTGCAAGTGCATGCTGAAGCCTTTCACTTATTATTCCGGGGCGAACTGCGGCGGAAACGGTTATTATTGGTCCTTTTACGCCTATGCGTTCAAGCTGATATTTTATGTCTCTAACAAGGTTTCTGAATGCAACGCGGAAAAGATCTGCGAGCAAAGGACCAGCAAGTCTCAGCCTCTTGTTTTTGAAGTGATCTTTGTCATCTGGCTTTCTTCTTCCAAGTTTTAGTTCAATTACTCTGCATGCCATTTCGCCTAGGAAAAGTGCTTTGGCTCTTCTACTTTGGTTTGTTCTTCCGATGTGTGGCAGAAAGTTCTTGTCAAGTATAATCTCAGCCTTTTGTATGCGGTATTCTTCAACTTGACCGTGGGCAACTCTGTTTCCGATAAATAATATTGCGTCTTTTACCGTGTCTACACCCAGAGATTTTTCGAATGTTGGTTCAAGCTCCCTTTGTATGTCATTGTCTAAAGAAACCGCTTCAGCTATTTCTTTGTCTGATTCCAAGCTTAGGGCTCGCATAACCACAACAAGCGGTATTTCTGATGGGACACCTGGCATTGAAACATATATCGCTCCGTCAGACTTCAGTTTAAGCTCTATTCTTGCTCTGAAGCCAACTGTTGTCGAGAACATTTTCGCCTGGTAAACTGGTGTTGCGCCTTTCTCGTCTATGTCCACTATGACGCGGTTTGGAGCCAGGTCCTCCATTGCAACTATTACGCGCTCTGAACCATTGACGACGAAGTAGCCTCCAGGGTCGTCTGGGTCTTCCCCGCAGGCTATGAGTTCTTCTCTTGAAAGCTGAGATAAGAAGCACAGTTTTGACTTAAGCATAACTGGGATGTTTCCAATGTATACGAGCTCCGTGTCTTGTTCTCTGCCGTCAATCACAGGGGTCATTTCAAGCGCTACTGGCGCAGCGTAAGTCAAATTGCGAAGCCTTGCCTCCATCGGGTAAATTTCATGTTTTGTACCGTCAACCTCGGTCACGTAGGGACCAGTTATTCTCGTCTGTGGATCTATTATCCAGACCTGCCCTAGCTTAACCTTGTATGGGCTTTCAGGAACCTCAATTGGGATTTCGCCAACCTCGTCTATTACCTCTTGAAGACCATGGTCGATGAACTCGTTGTACGAGTCCAGATGCTGGCGCACTAGACCTTTTTCCCTAAAGAAAGCTTTTAACAGTTGATTTCTATCCTCTTTTGAGATTTCAGCCAATTACATAATCCTCCATAATTTTGAATATACGCGAGCAGGAACACTTGATGCGTACTTCTTCAAGCCTTTAATTTCCTCCAACGTGAGGGTCATCCAACGAAAAAGTCTCCAATTTTAAAGAGCTAAAAAACGTAAACAACACACCGCATTAATAAACTTTTTTGTGCAAACCTTCACTTTACACTAGAATCAGTAGCAGCGCAGACAATTTTCGGGAAATAATTAATAAGAAAGCCTATTTAGAAAATTGTGTGGGCGGCGGTTGCTTCAGTTTTCAAGTTGACCGTGGTCCTCGTGTCGAGATTCAAGTTAAAAGTGAAAAACTAAGAGGTGATTTCATTTATTTGGCTAGTCGGCTTGGCTTTTCATTCCGCTCTTACACGTATCTTCCGCCTAGAGGAAAGAATAAGTCTCCCTTTATATGCCGCATATACTACGAAATCGAAGCAAGTTGTTAGACGGATGGAAGAAATAGGCTCAATAAAAGACTCACATATACAACATTATCAGCACTGGAAAAAGATAATAGAAACCAAAAGAAGTTAAGAAAATGATGCCTCATCGACGATGCAGGGGTGGCAGAGCATGGTCAAACCCGCATTAAGCAAGAGGGGCTAAATGCGCGGGACTCAAGATCCCGTCCCATAGGGGTTCGTGGGTTCAAATCCCACCCCCTGCACCAACGGAACAGTTTTCCATTTTAGGATGCTGTTAAAGAGGGGTGCCCACTTATGCGGGAAAACTGAAGAAAAATGCTACAATTGCGAAGAAAAGTTCCAGAGCCTTTTCATCTAAATTGTACTGGTTAGGTAAAGGATATATCTTACCATTTGGTTAAGAAACCTTACAACATTTAGAAAGTAAAATGGTATAAAGGCGAATCTAGTGGAGTTAGTTGAAAAAATCCTAAAACTAAAGAAAGAGAAGAAAGCAATAATTCTTGCTCATAACTACCAGAGATCAGAAATTCAAGACATCGCAGATTATGTCGGCGATAGCATAGAATTGAGCAGAAAGGCGATGGAAGAAAAAGAGGCTGAAGTCATACTTTTTTCCGCCGTGGATTTTATGGCTGAATCCGCTGCAATACTTAATCCTGGAAAAAAGGTTTTGCTGCCAACCCTTGGTGCACGTTGCCCAATGGCGCAGATGCTTACGGTTGACGAAATTAAGAGATGGAAAGTTCTGTATCCGCTCGTGCCAGTAGTCCTTTACGTTAACACTTTAGCATCAGCTAAAGCCTACTGCGACATTTGTTGCACGTCCGCAAACGCTGTAGAGGTTATAGAATCTTTAAATTCGGAAACAATCCTCTTCGGGCCGGATCGTAACCTCGGAGAGTACGTCCAAGCTAAAACTGGAAAGACCATCATACCAATTCCGGAGTGGGGGTTCTGCCCAACACACTTGCTTTTCCAGCCAGAGGAAGTACACGTCCTAAAGGAGCAGCATCCAGATGCGGTTGTGATGGTTCACCCAGAATGTACCCAAGAGATGCGCAGCATAGCCGACTTTGTCGGGAGTACTTCGCAGATGTGCCGATACGCAAGGGAAAGCAACGCAGGAACATTCATTGTTGCAACAGAAGAGGGTCTTCTGCATCGTCTAAAGAAGGAAAATTCAGAAAAAAGGTTCATTCTAGCCTACAAAGATGCAGTATGCCCAAACATGAAGCTAAACACTCTTGAGAGGCTTTACATGGCGTTGAGGGAGGAAAAATACGTTATTAATGTTCCAGAGCCAATAGCAAAACACGCCAGAAAAGCATTAGAAAAAATGTTTGAGGTAACTGCAAAGAAAAGCTAGATGTGGACAACGGTTATTTTGAGTATCTTGACGCCTCTTTTTGAGCCTAATTCATCGCCTAGTTTTCTGATTTCGGCAACATTCCCCCTTACGGCAATAGCTTCTAGGCAGTCGCGCTCGCTAAGGTGAATATGCATCGTTGAGCAGATTATGTGTAAGTAGCGATGCTGTATGTCCGTAAGCATGCCCTCTAGCCCTCTAACTTCATGGTCATAAAGTACCGTTAGAACGCCAGCTTGCTCGCCGCTTTCTTCTTGCAGCCACTTTTTCTCTGAAATGAATGTTCTTACGGCGTCTTGAACGGCTTTTGAGCGGTTCTCATAACCCATTTTACTAATTATCTCGTCGAAATCCTTAAGCAAGTCTGGTGGGAAGGTTACTCCTACACGGACAATTTTAGCCATATATTTCCCGTTATAACCGTAGTTTGGGTTGGCCATAAAGCTTTTATGTAACATGGTAATACTAAAATTCGAAAAAGTATTACAGAGGTTTAGTTGTGCACGTGTCAGATGGCTTAATAAGCCCAGAAAGCGTAGCACTGATGTATACCGTATCGCGCGCGCGGCTGAACATTTCTTGCCATGCTTTTGGGGCCCTACGCTGCAATTTTAGGCTTGATGGTTGTGCTGCTTATGCAAGCGCTATTTTTTTGCGGACTGCGGCTAATAGAGGTAGCGGCCACAAAATCGAACGGTGAGAAAAATGGATGATGAGAGATATTTTACTGTACAGGACATAGCATTGGTAGGAGTTTTCTGCGCTTTGTGGGTTGTTCTTAACTTAACTATTGGACCAGTGGGATTTCAACTGTGGGGTCTCCCAATACTTTGCGATTTCTCAGTTTTCTTTACGCTGTTATTAACCACATGGGCTACTGGCAAGTTTGGAACGGCGTCCTTGGTTGGCATAATAGGCGCCGTAATTGTGCTAATGATGAGGCCATCGCCACACATGATAGGCTTCGTAGCATCAGCAGTGCTATTTGACATACTCATGTTTGCAAGCCGACACAAAATATATTCAAAACCAAAATGCATCACCATAGCAAGCCTTGCAACATTAATATCCGCATATTTCGCCGGAGTCATTATTGGAATTTTCTTTAGCAATAAATCTTTAGAGTGGGCAACCGTAGAGTGGGCGATAACCTTTTGGGGAGTGCTCCACCTAATAGGGGGAATACTGAGTCTGGCTGTAACCCTGCCAGTAATAGGTGCCCTGGAAAAGGCAAACGTGAGGAAAATTATGGGTGCTTAAAGAAAACGAGAACCTTGATTCTGTGATAAAAAGGGCGCGGGAACTTCATGGGCATCTAGGTCCATTCTTAGTGATCGGCGTTAAGATAGGAGAGTTCGCAAAAAAGGTGTTGAATGGGCGGATGGAAGCGCTTGTTAAAGTGCCAATGGCAACACCGTTTTCATGCATTATTGATGGAATTCAAGCATCAACCCAATGCACTATTGGAAACAGAAGACTTCTGGTAGAGAATTCTGAAAAAGAGATAACAATTCGCTTTAAATTGCAAGGTTCTCAAAAAATGTTAAAGATTTACGTGAAACAGCAATTGGTTGAAGGACTTAAACAAAAACTCTCGCAGGGAACAGCAGATGAGGAATTGGCATGGAAAGTAGCACAAATGCCTAAAAACAGCATATTTGCGTGGAAAAGTGATAAATAATCGAGGCTTATCTTAACAGCGAAATGGAAAACATGGATTTAGAGATAGCCAAAAAGAGACTTAAAGAAAAAGGTTTAACTCTTTCAATAGTGAAAGGTGGCAAAGTGATTTTTGAAAACTCCTCTCATGGAGTTTCCGGGTTTCTGGAAGCAATAGAAAAGTTTGGAAGGGAGCTTAATGGAAGTTCCGTTGCAGACAAGGTTGTTGGGAAAGCAATAGCACTATTATGCGTCAACGCGGAAGTGAAAGCAGTTTACGCGGCTATATTGAGCGGAAAGGCAAGAGAAACACTTCGAGAACATGCAGTTCGCCATGAATGGGAAACCCTCGTTGAAAACATATTGTCTTCAAAAAAGGTTGAAACTTGTCCGTTTGAAAAGCTGGCAGATGAACTGTCAAATCCGGCAGAAGCCTACGTAAAGTTTAAGGCTCTTCAAAACAAGTTAGAAGGAGGCAGTGGATGAAGACAGATGGGTGGGGAACACGAACAATTTATATCAGAGGAAGATAAAGAACTGAAACGCATACGAGAAAAGAAACTTCAAGAGTTAATGAAAGACAGAATGGAGAAAGAAAAAATGCCCACAGAACCAGTACACGTAACAGATTCAAACTTTGACAGCGTCGTTAACAAGAACGCTTTGACTCTAATTGACTTTTGGGCTCCATGGTGTGGACCATGTCAAGCGTTAGCCCCCACAATTGAAGAACTATGCAGAGAATACGCTGGAAAAATTTTAGTTTGCAAGCTCAACGTGGATGAGAACCCGCAGACCGCAGAACGCTTCCAGATTCTCGGCATTCCAACACTTGTACTGATGAAAAACGGCAAAGAGATGGAAAGAATCGTTGGGCTTGTGCCAAAAAGCCACATCAAAGCGGTTTTAAACAGGCACTTGAGGTAAACGCATATGGACTTTCAAGAAAGGCGGATAATAGGCGCCCTTCTCCTGCTGCTTGGATTCTCATTTTTGGCAATAGGCATATACGGTGGACAGTTAAACAAGACAATTGAACTCTTGAAAACAGTCTTCAGACCATTCTAAAAATGGTTGACTAAACTGCTAAGGCTTACGAAATAGAATGAACGTGCGTGATGAGAATGTGTCCTCCAAAAATTGAAAGTGCAAAAGGAGAACGTGAAGGACTCCTTGAAGTGGCTAGGCTGATGCTGGTAGCTGCCAGAACAGCCCCAAAGACAGCTGGCATAGACGACATCTTAACTTGCATAGCTTATGATGAGGAAAAGGACGCCGTCGCAGAAATGATGGAGAAAATTGCTGATGAAAGGAAAATGGAGGGCTTTAAAAGAGATGCAAAAAACGTTAGGGATTCAGAAGCGGTCATACTAATAGGCGTTAGAGGAAACAAAAGTGTGGGACTGAACTGCAGTGCATGTGAAAACAAAAACTGCAAGGAATTTGATGGAAAAGAGAAAAAACTTGGGCAGGACTTCTATGGACCGAACTGCATCTTTAAAGTTCTTGACCTTGGGATAGCTTTGGGTTCAGCGGTGAAGATTGCTGGAATTTTAAATGTTGACAACCGCATAATGTACCGTATCGGCACAGCAGCTTTAAGGTTGAAGTTGCTTCCAGAAGCCACTGTTATAATGGGAATTCCGATATCTGCAAAGGGCAAAAACATATACTTTGACAGGCGATAAGCAATTTAGGGGTTTACCCCTTCATCTTTTCATACATCTTCTCCAAGGTCCATCTGATGCTTGATTTAAGCTCCCTCAAACGCTCCTCATCAACATTCCTTATTTGGATTTCACGGAAGAAGTCTCCTTCCTTAACAATGTTGTAGGAGAAAACTTTTTCCGGTAGCAGTTGCCCAGCCCTTGCCAATTCAAAATCCTTCTCCTGCATCTTCATCAAAACTCTTTCAACAAGGAAAGAGTTGAATGGTTGGGTATTCACGTTGAAATTTTTATCTTCAGCTGGCACTACGCGCAAGGCGTTTTCGCCCACATAGAGCGTTGCAAGCAACTCTCCAGAAGTAGCTTTCAGTTGAATTACATTTTCATATCCAACTGGCGGTATAGTAGGCGCTGCCGCCGTTTCCGCTTCTTTTGGTGCAGCTTCAACTGCAGCTTCGGGTTTCGCGGTGATTTCTGCTCGTTTAAACCCCTTTTCCAGTAGGATTGCGTTTACAAGTTCTAGGGTTGTTTGAAGCTCTTCAAGTTCTGCTTTAAGCTGCTCAATCCTTTTTTCGATTCTCTCCTTAAACTCCACAAGCCTCTTTATTTTTTCAGCGTCTTGCGACATCCCGCTTCACAGAAACTATTTTGTAGTTTCACCCTTATCAAATCTTTGAAGAGATGCCAGTTATGCGTTGCTAGTTTTCAACAACAATATCGTTAAGTAAGGCGTGACTATCGGAAAGTCTAATAGGTTTAACCTTGACATTTAGTTCCCTTTCAAGGAAATGCTCAAATTCTTGGAAGACGAGGCTTTCAGTCATGTTTACCTTTGTGCACAAATTTTTTCCCTCCAGCAATGGGCTTATGTCATAAAGCGCTATCCGCTCAGCGAATTCTGGATTCTCAAAAATTGTTCTCAAAAGCATCTTTGAAGGAGGCTCTAAAAACAACCACGCAGTATACGAAGACTCAACAATCTTGTAAGATAAGCCCTCACGAACTGTACATTTTCTGTTTGAAACAATTTTCTTGAATGATGATGGATGAACATCCCTCGCGTACAAGAAAGTGTGATACTCATCGCCAACTTCAACTAAATCCTCGTTTTCTGAAGCCTTCCAGCCGCGAAGCCTACATAAATTTTTGAACTTTTCAAGAATTTCCCAAACCTTAGGCATCTTCATATTTCTACAGCATCTCCTATGTTAGAATCTTCTAGAACAATATTCTATTGCGTAAACACAAATTTAAACTTATTTATATATTTGTTTTGAAAAAGTGAAGGAAAATAATGCTAAAATTGAATTTTTGTAGGCAAAAAGCAATGTTGGCTACGGTTTTTCGGAAAATATTGTGGCGAAAATGTGTAGGAAAAAATGAGAATTTTCTACATTTTTAAGGCAACAAACCATAAATCCATGCGTGTCATCAACATGTCATAGAAGAGAGGAAAGACCCTTTGAAGCAGAGAGGCGATTCCTTAACATTGGATTCAACAGACTTTAAAATTTTGGAGGCTTTACAGGAAGACGCGAGGCACACTTATACTGAAATAGGCAAACGCTTAGGACTAGCGCATTCCACAGTCTATGATAGGATTAAGAAAATGGAACACTGCGGCATAATTAAAAGGTACACTACGATAATAGACGCGGAGAAAGTTGGAAACAAAAAAGTTATGGCAATAATGACTGTTTACACGGATCCGAGGGAAAGCGAAAAAGTCGCTGAAAAACTCTGCCAAGCAACTCAAGTCTTAGAGGTTTACTCCTCCTTATCGGAAGAGCTTCAGATAATTGCGAAGGTTGTTGCCGAAAATCAGGAAAGCTTACACGAGTTTATTGCACGTACGGTTGCGCCACTGCCGGGAGTTTTGAGGATTCGCACTTTCATGGTGACTAAAAAGTTTAAGGAAACTGGTTTTTCAATGGTTAATGACCCAGAGAAGGTTAACATTTATAAAAAGGACACAATAATATAATGGAGAAAAACTTATGAAAACGGGCACATCAAAAATTTTAAGAACTGTTCCGAGAGAGAAAGCTTTCTACTTCTTTATATCCATAGGAAACTACACGGGCGAGAACGCATCCTCACTAAAGGAGTTTATGGAAAAAATAAACAAGGTCAACGTAAAATCATTAGAATTTCACTTATACCGAGGAGACTTTGAAAAATGGATAAACGAAGTTCTAGAAGATGCACAACTGGCTGAAGAAATAAGGAAGCTAAAACGGGCAAACTTAACAGGAGAAAGTCTTCGAAACCATCTATTTATGACTGTGGCTAGGGAACTAAAACGTTTAACGAACTCCACTTCCGCCATATAAGAATATCCAAACAATGATGATTTTGTAAGTAAGCTTGAATTCTCCGCCTCCTTAATTAAATCTAATATCCTCAAATTTCTAATTGATTCAATGTCTGGATAAATTTTTAAGTAAGACCCCCAAGTTGGATCTGGAAACGCTTCTTTGATGGCTTCTCCTATTGTTTCATTCCAGTAAAGTTTTTTCACCAGCTTTACTGTTTCCTCATCCGCATGCTCCACCGAAACCCATCCGGACCAGCCAATGTAGACCTTTGCACCCTTACCGCAGAAGGCTTCTGCCATTTGCTTCTTCACGGTTTGGTTTAAGCTTTGGCATCCCATCGCAATAATTATACTCTTTGGAAAAGTTCCCTCAAGCTTTTCAACAAAGGTGGGAGTAAAAGCAAAATATTGCTTTCCAGAGTAAAGTAGTGTGCCGTTAACTAAAAGTCCGTCACCCTGTTCTTTTGGGTACTTATAGTAGTCATAGGGTTCGGAGGTGAAAAAGTCAACGGCTGAGCCGTCGATTCGCAGTGCGGAGTGAAGCCTTAAAATAATTATGCCGTAATCGCCTTTCGCGAGTCCTTTGAAAAATTCAACTTTTGTCTGTGTGTAGTTGTAATAGGTGACGTTGAAGTTATATTCTTCTAGCATTTTAGTAATGTTGCCAAGGAAGTTTTTGTTGGGAAAATCCTCGCTAAGTTGGTCGATTATGGCTGCTTTAAGTGAAAATTTAACCAAACTTTCTTGGTTTCGCCAAAAAAACTGGTACAGCAATGCACCCATGATTACAACTATTGCTAGGATTATTGAAACTGCCAGCAATTTTCTGTTTAATGGCGGCTTTTCCTCTATTTTTTTAACTTTCCCTGTCTTTCGGGTTTTTTCCGGCATAGGCTACTGCGGCCTCTAAATGTTTTGTCAAGAATATAAAGGGGTGAAAAGGTTATTTTCTCTTGCGTTTTGGCGAGCTGCTTTATTGTTGTTAAGCGTATTTACGAGAAGATGGCTTTCGAATATAATAGGCTAAAGTTTTTGTGGATCTATCCTTGTTATTCCCGGTATTGCGTCGAACACCTCGTCTGTTGAAATTATTGTGCGGTCTGGAACTTGATTCAGGGCTGTAGCAGCGTAATAAGCGTCAAAGATGGATTCTATCTTGTATTGTTTCATTAATGCGAGGGCTAACAAGTCTATTTGATATGTTGTTTCAATGAACTTTAGATTTTCTATGGCTGTTAGGGGGGCAGCTGCCCTGGAAATGTATTCGTCTAAGCTTACTCCTTCTTTCTTTGAAACGTGGTATAGCTCGTGTAAGCTTTCCTGTGAAGCGTAAACTATGCCCAGTTCTCCGTTAACTATTTTGGTTATAAATTTGTCCGCAATGGGTTTAAGCTTATCTTCCCTCTTTACATACGCGTATAGCATGTCCGTTTCAATCATCAAATTTGTTTTCTCCTTTTTGCACGTTTTACAGCGTTTTCAAACGCGGATTTTTCCGCCAATGCCTTCAATTCTTTACTTTCCAGTTTTGATGGAAGCCATGAACCCGCCTTTTCATGAGGTTTAGTTGGCAGTGGGATTGTCACGAAGAAACTCCCTGCTGGAATTATTATCGCTTTTGTGCTTTTGACGTGTAGGTCCTTAGGAATGGTCATTCTTTCCCCTTTCGTCAACCGTAACCACGGACATAAACTTTTGCCCCTTAAAATGTTTTAAACCCACAATATGAATTTTGTCCAAAATATAAAATGGGGAATTCCGTTCGCCATAGAAATTCGTCTGAAGGGATAAGAGAAAATGTTACTTTCTTTTGCGTTTTGTTATGCTTAGGAGGCAGCTAAACGAAACTATTAGTAATGTATAAGCGATTGTGGGTGTTATTGGAGCATTTTTGGCCAGTGATACTGAGTATCCGCCCACTGGGACTGTAGCAACTGTAACTCTTGCAGTTTCGGATTGAACCGTGTTCCCGTTTGAATCTGTAACTTTCAATTGTATGTAATATATGCCGCTTGATGTAGGTGTGAAAGTCCAGCTGCTGAATGTGACTCCTGAAGCTGGGGCTCCGTTTAGGTACCATTGATAAGTGTATGGTGGGTATCCTCCTGAGGTTGTTGATGCGAATGTTACGGATTGACCTACGAGGATGGAGGCTGATGTTGGTGAGATTGAAACTGTTAGTGGAGGTGCAACTGTTACTGTGGCTTCATTTGAGTTTGCTATGTTTGATAGGCTGTCGGTTACTTTAAGGGTGACAATGTAATAGCCTGATGTTGTGGGTGTAAATGTCCATGATGATGATGTTGCGCCTGAAACTGCTGTTCCGTTTAGGTACCACTGGTACTGGTATGGGGGTTGACCCCCTGAAACTGTTGATGTGAAGGATACGGATTCTCCAACTTTTATTTTTGCGGTTGTTGGGCTTATTGATGCTGAAAGCGGTGCTATTTGGGTATAGTGAGCTGTAGCGTTGTGAGGAGCATTCATGCTCACAGTTATGGGGTTAACTCCGCTTCCTTGAGATACCCCGTCAATGTCCCAGTAATTAAACTGGTAGTTTGTGACAGTTGGGGCGTTTAGTGACACGTTTGTGGAGTTATCGTACCAACCTTCTCCGGGAATTGTTGTAATGCCATATGGGTCTGTTTTCACGGTTAGGTAGTATTGGATTTTGTAATGTGCTATAGCCGTGTGATTTTTGTCCATGAGAACCGTGATTTGGTTGACGCCTTCGCCCTGGGATGTGTCGTCAACTGTCCAGTGGGTGAATTTGTAGCGTGTGCCTGTTGAAATTGAAACAGTGTCTGGTGCTGTTAATTTGATGTTTGTGTTTTCATCGTACCATCCTTGTCCAGGGATTGTTGTGACGCCAGTGGGATCTGTTTTGACCTCCAAGTAGTATCTTATGGGGACAACAGTGATTGTTTTTGTCTCCGTGTCCCATCTGCCTTCGCTGTCTGTCACGTTTAAGGTTACTGCATAGTTTCCGGTGGCTGTGTAGTAGTGTGTTGTTATTGGGTCTGTTTCAACTATTATTGGGGTTCCATCTCCGAAGTTCCAAGCGTAGCTTATGATTGTGCCTCCGTCAGGGGTTGATGTTGAAGCGTCGAAGGTGACGTTTTCGTATCTTTGCGGGTAGTATGGCGTCCACCAGAAGTCTGCTATTGGAAGCCCTGCAACTGTGATTTGCTTGGATGTGGTGTCCCATTTGCCTTCGCTGTCTGTGACGTTTAGTGTCACCGTGTATGTTCCGTAGGTTGAGTATGCATGGGTTATTATGGGTTCCGACACTGTTGTGGTGTTTCCATCCCCAAAATTCCATGTGTAATTTACGATTATACCTCCGTCCGGTGTAGATGCTGAGGCGTCGAATGTTACTGTCTCGTGTGCAAGCGGTTCTGTCGGTGTGAATGTGAATGATGCTATTGGGTGTTGGCTTACGTGTATGGTGGATGATGCCTCGCCGGTTAATCCACTGTTATCTGTGACTGTGAGCGTGACGGTGTAGTCTCCAAATGCTGTGTAAGTGTGGTTTGTCACAGGGTCAGCTATTGTGAGTTTTGGTGTTCCGTCGCCGAAATCCCAGGTGTAGCTGACAATGTATCCGTCTGGGTCGTAGCTTTCCGTAGCGTTGAATGTTACTGTTTCATTGGTTTCCGGATATTGCGGCGTGTAACAGAAGCCCGCTATGGGGGGCAGAGGGGGAGGGGGACCTGGCTGTAGGAGAACTGTGGAATCCTGAGATATGCCGTTGTGTGTTATGTCGCCTTCCTTCGTTGGCGGGGGTGAACTGACTTTGCTTCCGTAGGCGTCGAAGTGTATTCTCACGTTTGTCGCGTTTGAGACCATTATGGAAACTGTGAGGTCAACGTATCCTTTCCTTTCAATTGTTCCAACATTTACGAGCGTGTCGTTAAACCATGTAGGGTAAACGTCGCCTGAGGGCCATGTCCAAATGTTATATGGTGTTGGTGTCCCGTATCTGAATGCTGATTTCGGGACTTGCGTGCCATTTATAATGAGTGTTTCGAGGTTGTTATATCCCTCATCGTTAAGTGCAATAATAAGGTGCGTATCGTATGATCTGATTGATTTACTTGTATCGTTAATTCTTAAAATGAAGGTTTGGGATGCGCCTGTGAGGTTCAGGAGCCAACATTCACTTAGCCATGGATCATTATTGTAATTGACATATGTTCCCTCTGGCAGGGAAACTTTTAGGACAGCTGCGGGGTCGGCTAAAACTTGGGATATTAGCATGGGGGAGAGTGCCATGAAAACTATAATACAAAATACGAAAAGTCGTTTCACTCTTAAGTTCAACTCCCTCCCCCTCAGCACTTTAATTTTAGACGTTTACGCAATAAAAAGGTTTTGGAATAATCTTCTATGTCAAGCCTATGAGAACCGCACTTCAGATAATCCTCTTCCATGGTTTCTGAAGTGCAAGCGTCTCCCCTTTCTATATCGTCTTTTAACCTCTGTTTGAGCTTATTTATTGGCGGGGATTTTAACGATAGATTAGACCCCCCTATAGCATTTCGCAAAAATGTTAACGTAGCTTTCTAGGTTCGAATATTTGTGCTATGTGCTGTCGTGTGGTTCTATATGGGATAACTGTGAGGGCTGCCAAGTTAAGCCGCTCCTGAAAAGTTTCTATGACCTCAACTCCTTTACGCGTGAAAAGGTTCACGCCCTCAAGGGCTTCAAACCGTCAAAAGCCAAAAACCCCCAATTTTAATCATAAGCTTAGACCTCTGCCTCGCAAGGAAAGCACGTATGAGCCTTAGGAATCATTTGCGACTTTCTGATTTCTTTTTGTGTGAAAACTTAGAAAAACTGCTTAGTTCGCTTCATTCACCCTTCAACTAACATCATCTAAGTTAAAGTTGGGCATAAACCCGATGTTCAGAACCGTTTAGCGTTGCTTTCAGGTCATTTCTGCGCGCATGTCAGATTGGATTGCTTGTTAAAAATTTTCTGGCTTATAAAACTCTTCTGTGGCTTTTAGGAGCCATATGTTTTTTGCTTTAGCTTCGTCTATTAGTTCTTTCATTGGTAGTGATGCGTAAATGACGAGTATAATTTTGGGTCTAAGCTTTTCGGGATGATTTTTCTTTAACGTTTCAAGTTTTTTTAGCAGCTCCTCTGCCAGTTTCACTCCAGCCCTCACTGTGGCCTCGCCGATTAGACATGTGTCACCGTTCACCCCGTAAAGGTTTAATTCCACGTCAGGAAGCGTTAACGATGACACGTCCAACGGTATGCCCATTTCTTTCATTTTATGTTTAATAACCGACCTTGCCTCGTCTTCAATGTCCACTGTTAATTTCTCCAATGTCCTCTCAACCCTGCCAAGTCTTACATTTATTTTCTGAATTTCACCTAGCATTTTGTTAAAGTCTTCTCTAAGGTTGATCAGCTCTTGTCTGAATTTAACTTGCTCCTCCTT
>Ga0315298_1002150_pt1 | contig 34287 bp, 33 predicted proteins | sample WHS_1_MG_FD_203077 | JGI IMG/M metagenome (GOLD analysis project Ga0315298, IMG submission 203077) | Extremophilic microbial mat communities from Washburn Hot Springs, YNP, Wyoming, USA - WHS_1_MG | ecosystem: Environmental > Aquatic > Thermal springs > Hot (42-90C) | place: USA: Wyoming...
GCGGGGTGGTGGGGAGTTCGGCGGCGCGTTGCCAGTGGTGGCAGCGTGCGGTGTGGGGGGTGGGTGAGGTGGTGGGGGCGTGGTGTTCGGGTGGGGGGGTGGTTCGGCAGAGTTCGGTTGCGAGATCGCAGCGGTCGGTGAAGACGCAGCCGGGGAGGGTGGCGCCGGGGGGTGGCAGGAAGCCTTTGATGGTGTCGAGCCGGGCGGTGGTTTTGCTGCGTCCGGGGGTGGGGAGGCAGCGGAGCAGGCGGGTGGTGTAGGGGTGGAGCGGGCGGCGGAGCAGGGGTTCGGTGGGGCCGGTTTCGACCAGGCTGCCGGCGTAGAGGATTCCCACGCGGTCGCACATGCGTTCGATGACGCCGATATTGTGGCTGATGAAGAGGATGGCGGTGGAGAATTCGTGGCGGAGGGTTGCGATGAGGTCGAGCACTTCGGCTTCGACGGTGGCATCGAGGGCGGTGGTGGGTTCGTCGAGGACGAGGAGGCTCGGTTGTTTGGCGAGGGCCATGGCGATGACGACGCGTTGGAGCATGCCGCCGGAGAGTTGGTGGGGGTAGGCGTCGAGCACGCGGGCGGGGGCGGAGATTTGGACGCGGGTGAGGATGGCGGTGCAGCGCTCGCGGGTGTCGGCGCTGGTGGGGGTGAGGAGGTCGAAGACTTCGGCCATCTGGCGGTGGATGGTCAGCGAGGGGTTCAGGGCGCGCCCGGCATCCTGATAGACCATCGAGATCTGTTCGGCGCGGAGGCGGCGGAGGGCGTGGGGGGTGAGGCTGGCGAGGGTTTGGCCGGCGACGCGGATGGTGCCGGCGCGGACGAAGCCGTTGCGGGGCAGGGCGGCGAGGGCGGCGAGGGCGACGGTGGATTTGCCGCAGCCGGATTCGCCGACGAGGCCGTAGCTTTCGCCGGGGCCGATGGTGAAGGAGACGTTGCGGAGGACTTTGAGGTCGCGGCCCCGGGTGCGGTAGGCGACATCGAGGTTTTCGATGGCCAATGCGGGGGCCAAGGCGGGGGTCGGGGCGGGTGTGGCGGCGGGGATGGGGGTTTCGAGGGTTGGGGTTGTGAGGGTGGTTTGGGTCATTCGATGGCGCCCTGGATGCCGTCCGCGATGAGGTTCACGGCGATGACGAGGGAGGCGATGGCGATGGCGTCGAAGGTGACGGTCCACCAGTAGCCGCCGGTGATGAGCTGGTAGTTTTCGGAGATGGCGAGGCCCCAGTCGGGCGAGGGGGGCTGGATGCCGAAGCCGAGGAAGCTGAGGGAGGCGACGGTGAAGATGGCGTAGCCGAGGCGGACGGTGGTTTCGACCAGGATGGGGCCCATGACGTTGGGGAGGATTTCGACGAACATGATGTGGAGGGAGGATTCGCCGCGGAGCTGGGCGGCGGCGACGTAATCGAGTTCGCGTTCGGAGAGGACGGCGGCGCGGACGGTGCGGGCGATGAGGGGGGCGAAGATCAGGCCGATGACGACGATGACGGTGGTGTTGGAGGGGCCGAGGGCGACGAGGGCGAGGAGGGCGACGATGATGAGGGGCAGTGCGAGGAGGACCTCGATGAAGCGGCTGATCGCGGTATCGATGAAGCCGCCGAAATAGCCGGTGATCAGGCCGATGGTGGTGCCGAGGAGGGTGCCGAGCAGGGTGGCGAGGGGGGCGACCGAGAGGATGGAGCGGGCGCCGACGATGACGCGGGAGAAGATGTCGCGGCCGAGCTGGTCGGTGCCGAACCAGTGGGCGGCGCCGGGCGGGGCGAGAGTGTTCATGAGGTCGTCGGCGTAGGGGCTGTAGGGGGCGATTTCGGGGCCGAGGATGGCGCAGACGATCCAGAAGGTGAGGATGATGGCGCCGACGATGAACATCGGCGCGGTGAGGACGGCGCGGAGGTGGCTGGTGGCGGGGGTGGTGGGGTCGGTGAGGATGGGGAGGGCCTGGCTCATGTCAGCGGCCTCCGGTGCGCAGGCGGGGGTTGAGCAGGATCAGGGCGATGTCGGCGAGCATGGTGACGAGGACGTAGACGATGCCGATGGTGAGGATGCCGCCTTCGAGCATGGGGAAGTCTTTCGAGCGGGCGGCGGTGAGGATGAGGCTGCCGATGCCCTGGTAGCGGAACAGGGTTTCGACGATGACGAGGCCGCCGACGAGGTAGCCGACCTGGGTGGCGACGACGGTGATGGTGGGGAGCAGGGCGTTGCGCAGGACGTGGCGGCGGATGACCACGGATCGGGGCAGGCCTTTGAGGATGGCGGTGCGGGTGTAGTCGGCATCGAGGGCGTCGATGGTGCCGGCGCGGGCCATGCGGGCGATGTAGCCGAACAGGATGAACACCAGCGGCAAAGCGGGGAGGATGAGGTGGTCGATCACCACGAGCGGGCCGGCATGGGGTGGGGGTGTGGCGGCGATGGGGAGCCAGTGGAGCCAGATGCCGAGGATCAGGATGAGGATGATCGAGGAGACGAATTCGGGGATCACGGTCATCGAGAGGCCGGCGATGCTGATGGTTTTGTCGATCCAGGTGCGGGCGTGCATCGCGGCGTAGACGCCGCCGATGATCGAGAGGGGGACGACGATGACGAAGGCGACGGCGGCGAGTTTGAGGGAGTTCAGCAGGGCGGCGATGACGAAGGGGGCGACCGGGGTGCGGTAGGTGTAGGAGATGCCCATGTTGCCGGTGACGAAATTGCTGATCCAGCGCCAGTATTGGACCGGGATGGGCAGGTTGGTGCCGAGCTGGCGGTTGAGGGTGGCGACGGCGACCGGGCTGGCGAGTGGGCCGAGGATGGCGCGGCCGACATTGCCGGGGAGGAGTTGCGCGCCGGCGAACACCACCATGCTGAGCAGCCAGAGCGTGATCAGCGCGAGGCCGAGACGCTGGGCCAGCATTGTCGCGAGGCGGGCGGGCATGGTTCAGATGCCCATGGTCAGGCGATGGTTGCGTGTTGCAGGAAGACCTGGGACATGCCGGTGACCGCGACGCCGGAGACGTTGGGGGCGGTGGCGGCGAGGTAGTTGTAGAAATAGGCGAAGATGATCGGGGTTTCATCGAGCAGGAGGCGTTCGATCTTGCCGGAGGTGACGCGCTGGCGGCTGAGATCGACGTCGGCGATGTAGTCGGCGACCAACTTGTCGTAGGTCGGGTTTTTGAAATGGGCGGCGTTCCAGGTGCCGTTGCTGAGCAGGGGGGCGGCGAGGAAGACGTTGGGCACGCCGCGCGCGCCGTAATCGGTGATGCCCATCTGGCTGTCGAGCCAGTCCGAGTTTCCGAAGGTGGCGGCACCGTAATAGGCGGCGCCGGTTTCGATTTTCAGGTTGATTTTGATGCCGATTTCGGCGGCGGCGTTCTGGATCAGGACGGCGTAGTCGGGGATTTCCTGGACCTGTTCCGTGGTGAGGGTGACGGTGGCACCTTTGGACATGCCGGCTTCCGCCATCAGGTGCTTGGCCTCGGCGATGTTCATGGCGCGCTGGGGGACGGTTTTGTTGGTCGAGGGGAAGATGGGGGCAAAGGGACTGTCGTTGCCGAGGTCGGAATAGCCGCGGAACAGGCCCTGGATGATGCCGGGGCGGTTGAGGGTGAGGGCGACGGCGCGGCGGACCCGTTTGTCGGTGAAGGGGGCCATGTCGCAGCGCATGTGGACCTGACGGTGGGCCGAGGAGCGGAGGTTGAGGATCTTGACGCTCGGGTTGTTCAACAGGCCCTGCGCGCCCTGCACCGCGATTTGCTGGATGACGTCGACCTGATTGCCCTGCAAGGCGAGGATCTGCGATTGCTGGTTGGTGTAGAAGCTGAATTCGGTGCGGGCGGGCAGGACCTTGCCGCCCCACCAATGGGGGTTGGGCAGGAAGCTGGCGCCGCGACCCGGCGTGTATCTATCGAGGATGAAGGGGCCGGTGCCTTCGAATTTTTCCTGATATTTCGCGGCGTCCGATCCGGCGGGGCAGATAATGGCGTTGTAGTTGTCCGACGAGACCAGATAGGGGAAGTTGCCGTTCGGGGCGTCGAGATGGAAGGCGACGGTGTGATCGTCGACCTTGACGACGCCTTTGGGGCTGAGCACGCCCTTGAAGGTCGAGAGGGCGTTGGAGCCGAGTTTGGGGTCGGCGAGGCGGGCGAGGGAATAGACCACGTCATCCGCGGTCATCGGCTTGCCGCCGTGGAATTTCACGCCTTTGCGAAGCTTGAAGGTCCAGATCGCGCCGGTTTTGTCCGATGACCAGGAGGTGGCGAGCTGGGGTTTCAGATGGAGGGTGGGATCGTCGAGGCAGAGGAATTCGCCGGCCTGCTGGAGCATGCAGAGGCCGCCGGTGTCGCCCACGGTGATCGGGTTGATCGGGCCGGTCGGGCCAAGCATGGCGACGCGGATGGTGGCACCGGGTTTGCCGGCGGCGCGGGCGAGGCTGGGGGTGCCGAGAAGGCCGGCGAGCATGGCGGCGGACAGACCGTAGGCGGTGCCGTGGCGGAGCAGGCCGCGACGGTCGATATGTCCGGCGAGGTATTCGTCGATGACGTGGCTCTGCAACTCGTTCGCGGTGCGGCGGAGAAGGTCGAAATCGTTGGATTGACGCGTCACCTGTTGGTCTCCCGATGCTTGTTCATGTCTGGGCGTGAACCCGGTTGGGTTTGGGCCCGGCGGCTTGGCAGGGTGATGTGATCCGGAGCGAGTGTGGGGGGATTTTCCGGTCAGATCAAATCATTTGTGTCCAGGGCGGGTGAAAGCGGGCAGGAAGCGGGAAGAACTTCTTTTTGTGAACAAAAAGAAGCAAAAAAACTTTGTTCCTTTGGGACTGGGGCGTTGAAGCCGCCTGAGACCCAGATCAAAAAAAGTTTTTTGCTTCTTTTTTACAAAAAAGAAGCGCTTCCTCTCGCCTGCGGAAACCACAATGCTGCCAAACTGAAACATCCGGCCAGCGCAAAAATGCGATTTGCCTATCTGATTTCGTCATATCGGTACGGCCTCGATCTGCTTTCGGGGGCAGGCGCGATCTGCGATAATCGGGTGTTCCAGCCAGGGTCGTCCGTTCACTGCAATGATAAAATATGCGCCGCTCTACGCGACCGTGCTGTTCGCCCAGATCGCGCTGGGGCTGCTGACGCCGCTGACGCCGATTTTGCTGCTTTCGCACGGGATTGCGACTTTCGCGATCGGGATCGTGGCGTCGGCCTATTATGGCGGGACGCTGGTGGGCAGCCTGGTGGTACCGTGGGTGCTGATGCGGATCGGGCATATCCGGGCGCTGGTGATTTTTTGCGTGGTGGCGGCGGATGCGACGCTGCTGACGCGCGGGGTCGGATCGGTGGTGCCGTGGATCGGCATCCGCTTCGTCGTCGGGATGTGCAGCATCGGCGTGTTCACCGTGGTGGAAAGCTGGCTCAATGCCACGGCGCGGCGCGGGGTGCGGGGGCGGGTGTTCGGGTTTTACATGTTCGCGAGCTGGACCGGCAGCGTGGTGGGGGCGTCCTCGCTCTCGCTGTTCAAGTCCGCCGGGTCGCTGCTGAGCCTCGGGGTGGCGGCGTTTCTGACCGCGTTGCTGCCGACCACGATATTGACGAGGGTCGGGCCGGCGCTGCCGGCGCGGGCGCGGCTGTCGCTGCGGGATTTATGGGCGCTCTCGCCTGCCGGGGTGGTGACCTGCTTTACCGCCGGAATGTCGAGCGGGATGTTTTTCTCGATGTTTCCGGTGGTGATGGAACGCGCCGGGATCAGGCAGGACGGGGTTTCGGTTGCGGTGTCGCTGAGCCTGCTCGCGGGGATGGCGATGCAGTTTCCGGTGGGGATGCTGGCGGACCGGATTCGGCGGGTGGTGATCGTGCGGCTGGTGCTCGCGGTGGCGGTGGCGGCGTGCGCGGGGTTGTTCGTCAGTCATGGTCTGGTCTGGTTCGCGGCGTTCGGTGCGGTGTATGGCGCGACGGCGGGGGTGCTCTATGGGCTCGGCGTGGGGTTGACCGCCGACCGGGCGGCGCAGGAGCAATTGCTCGGGGTGAGTTCGGGCGTGCTGTTCGCCTGGGCTTCGGGCGCGTGCACCGGGCCGCTGATCGCCGCCGCCGCAATGGCGCGGCTGGGGTATTCCGGGGTGTTCGCCATGCTGGTGACGCTGTTCGTCATCGCGCTCGTGGTGGTGATGCGCCGCCAGCCGGCCGGGCGAATGGACGATGAGGTCGGGACTACGCTGCCAGAACCGACATGACGCTGCGCTTGAGATGGAGAAAGTCGGGCTCCAGTGTCATGTCCCAGCTTCGGGGGCGGGCGAGGGGAATCGGCTGATCGATCGCGATGCGGCCGGGGCGGGCCTGCATGACGACCAGACGATCGCCCAATATGATCGCCTCGTCGATATCGTGGGTGATGAAGATGATGGTGGCGCCGATCTTGTCCCACAGTTCGAGCAGAAACGCCTGCATGCGGTGACGGGTCTGGGCATCGAGCGCAGCGAACGGTTCATCCATCAGCAGCACCTTCGGGTTCATCACCAAGGCACGGGCGAGGGCGGCACGCTGCTGCATGCCGCCGGAGAGTTCGTACGGGCGATGGGATTCGAAACCGCCGAGACCCATGATGCCGATGACCTCGTCGATGCGGGGCCAGTCGATGCTGCCGCGCATGCGCTGGCCGAAGGCGATGTTGTCGCGCAAGGTCAGCCACGGATACAGGCCGGGTTGCTGGAAGACCACGACACGATCGGGGCCGGGCTTTGCGATCGGCACACCATCGATGGCAAGACGGCCCGAACTCGGCGCATCGAGCCCGGCAATGAGGTTCAGCAATGTCGATTTGCCGCAGCCCGACGCGCCGAGAATGGTCAGGAACGTGCCATCCTCGATGGTGAGATTGATGTCGTCGAGGGCGCGAATGGGGGCGAAATCGCGGGTGACGCGGGTGAGGGTGATGGGCATCAGAAAGGCAAGGACTTCTTTTTTGTAAAAAAGAAGCAAAAAACTTTTTTAATCCGGGGCATCGGCGTGTTCAACAGCACAGTCCCAAAGGAACAAAGTTTTTTTGCTTCTTTTTGTTCACAAAAAGAAGTCTTACCCTGTCTTGCCCTCATATCGCTGCATCGTGCTGTTGGAAGAAAAGGAAGGGCTTCTTTTTTGTAAAAAAGAAGCAAAAAACTTTTTTGATCCGGGGCATGGGCGTGTTCAACGGCGCAGTCCCAAGAGAGCAAAGTTTTTTTGCTTCTTTTTGTTCACAAAAAGAAGTCTAGACTTCCCTGACCTCATTTCAGTGTGCCGCGGCTTCGGCATATTGCGGCAGCACGGCGTTGGCGGGATGGGGGGGCAGTTTGTCGATGCGGCCGATTTTGAGGAGGGTTTTGGCGGTGTTTTCGATGGTTTTGGTGGTGGCTGAGGTGGCCACGGTTTTGGGTGTGCCGAGGACGTGGGGTGTGGTCTGGTCTTTGGCGGAGAAGATCTGGTAGCCGGCGAGTTCGGTTTTGGCGGTGGCTATGGTGATGCCGGCTTGTTTGGCCATGAGGGCGAGGGCCTGATGGGGGTGGGTGCGGGTGAAGGTGACGCCCTGGTCGAGGGCGCGGATGAAGTCGGTGACCAGTTTGGGGTGGGTTTTGGCCCATTGCGTGTCGGCGATGCAGATATTGTAGGAGGAGGCGTCGGGCGGGAGGTCGGCGTCGGTTTTCAGGATTTTGCCGCCCATGCTGTGCAGAGCGTCGAATACCGGGTCCCAGACGATGGCGGCGTCGATGCTTTTGGTGGTCCAGGCGACGCGCATTTCGGGCGGCGACATGTTGAGCTGGTGGACGGCGCTGAAGGGGATGTGGGCTTCGGCGAGGAAGGTGGCGAGTTCGAAGGAGGATTGGGAGCCTTCGACGATGGCGATTTTTTTGCCCTTGAGGTCGGCGATGGTTTTGATGCCGCTGCCGGGGCGGACGACGATGCCGGCGGCGCTGGTGTAGCGTTCCTGATTGAAGATGATGCCGAGGGGGACGCCCTGGGAGATGGCGGCGACGAAGGGCGGCACGCCGAGGCCGCACATGAATTGCAGGGAGTTCGAGGCGAGGGCGCTCATGGCGGCGGGGCCGGAATCGAAGAATTTGAGCTGGACGTTGGCGGCCATGGTTTTCTGGAACAGATGCTGGGCCTGGCTGACCATCCATGGATCGGCGCCGTTGTTTTCGTAGCCGATGACGACGCTGGGTTTGGCCCAGGCCGGGGTGGTGATGACGGTGGAGAGGATCAGGGCGGCGAGGGCGGTTTTGCGCATCGGGGGCTCCGGTTGGGTCAGTTGTGGCCGCGCCAGGGGACGGCGCGGCGTTCGAGCAGGCGGATGATCAGTTCCATCGCGTAGCCGAGCAGGCCGATGACGATGATGCCGACGATGACGATGGCGACCTGCAGGGCCTGACCGGCATATTGGACCAGCCAGCCGAGGCCTTGATCCGCCGCGATGAGTTCGGCGGCGACCAGACAGGTCCAGGCGACGCCGATGCCGACGCGCATGGCGGTGAAGATTTCGGGCAGAGCCGAGGGCAGGATGACGTGGCGGAAGATCTGGCTTTCGGTGGCGCCGAGGGTTTTCGCGACCGAGATGCGCAGGGCGGGGGTGGCTTTGACGCCGGAGATGGTGCCGATGATGATGACCGGAATGGTGCCGAACAGGATCAGCAGGATTTTCGGCAGTTCACCGATGCCGAACCAGACCACCAGCAGCGGAATATAGGCGAGCGGCGGCACCGGGCGGGCGAATTGAAGGAACGGATCGATCAGGCGGAAGGTGAAGGCGTTGCGGGCCATCAGCAGGCCGATCGGCACGCCGAGGACGATCGCGGCGACGAAACCGACCGCGATGCGGGCGGAACTGACCCAGATATCGTCGAACAGGGAATTGCCGCCATAACCATGCAGCAGCAGCCGGATGAAGGCACGCCACACCGCGACCGGTGAGGGCAGGGCAATCGGGGGGAAGATATGAAGGACACTCGCGGCCTGCCACAGGATCAGGGCGATGATGACCGCAATCAGGGTGGTGAAACGCGATACGTGATGCCAGGTGCCGCGCACCTCGCCGGCGGCGATGGGGTCCACTTCGATGAGGGGAGGCTGCGCACTGACCTGATCGGAATTCGGCATTATTCCGATTGTCGCGCATGCCATGCTGCGATGCAAGAATAATGCGCCGGCGTGGAGTGGCGGTGCGCTGGGGAGGGGCGGTTCGGGAAGGAAGGGCTTCTTTTTTGGAAAAAAGAAGCAAAAAACTTTTTTGATCTGGGGCATGGGTGGTTTCAGGGGCGCAGTCCTATGAGGAGCGAAGTTTTTTTGCTTCTTTTTGTTCACAAAAAGAAGTGCTGGCTGGCTGATGCGCGGGATGAGGTGAGGATTGCAGGGAAGGAAGGGCTTCTTTTTTGTAAAAAAGAAGCAAAAAACTTTTTTTGATCTGGGGCACGGGTGGTTTCAAAGGCGCAGTCCAGAGGGAACAAAGTTTTTTTGCTTCTTTCTTTTCACAGAAAGAAGTCTTGACCTCCTGCCAGCTTCGCTGATGGAGAATAAAAAAACCCCTCCGCACAGATGTGCGGAGGGGGCTTTGTGGGCCGAGTTGTAGGGAGACTCAGCGGATGACCGGGATTTCCGAGAAGGTGTGTTCGGGGGCCGGGGAGGGGATCATCCATTCGAGGGAGGTGGCGCCTTCGCCCCAGTAGTTGTCGGCGAGGACTTCCTTGGAGGTGAAGATGCGTACGATGACGTAGAAGAAGATCAGCATGCTGAGGGCATCGACTGCGGCACCGACCGAGGAGACGAAGTTCCAGCCGGCGAAGGCGGTCGGGTAGTCGGGGTAGCGGCGGGGCATGCCGGCGAGGCCGAGGAAGTGTTGGGGGAAGAAGGTGAGGTTGGTGCCGATGAAGAAGGTCCAGAAGTGCACTTTGCCCCAGAATTCCGGGTAGGGTTTGCCCGACATTTTGCCGATCCAGTAATAGAAGCCGGCGAAGAGGGCGAAGGTGGCGCCCATCGAGAGCACGTAGTGGAAGTGGGCGATCAGGAAGTAGGTGTTGTGCAGGTCGGTATCGAGGCCGGCGTTGGCGAGCACGACGCCGGTGGCGCCGCCGACGGTGAACATGAAGATGAAGCCGAAGGCCCAGAGCATCGGGACTTTGAAGTCGATCGAGCCGCCCCACATCGTTGCGATCCAGGTGAAGATTTTAACGCCGGTGGGGACTGCGATGACCAGGGTGGCGGCTTCGAAATAGGCTTTGCTGTCGTGGCTGATGCCGGAGACGAACATGTGGTGGCCCCAGACCAGGAAGCCGACGAAGCCGATGGCGCAGGTGGCGTAGACCATGCCGGCGTAGCCGAAGATGGGTTTGCGCGAGAAGGTGGGGATGACCTGGTTCATGATGCCGAAGGCGGGCAGGATCATGATGTAGACTTCGGGGTGGCCGAAGAACCAGAACAGGTGCTGGAACAGGACCGGGTCGCCGCCGCCGGCGGGTTCGAAGAAGGAGGTGCCGAAGCTGCGGTCCATGGTGAGCATGGTGATGGCGCCCGAGAGGACGGGAACCGCCATCATGAGCATGAAGGAGGTGACCAGCATGGCCCAGACGAACAGGGGCATTTTGAACATGTTCATGCCGGGGGCGCGCATGTTCAGGATGGTGACGATGAAGTTGACCGCGCCGGCGAGGGAGGAGACGCCGGCGAGCTGGAGGCCCATCAGGGTGAAGTCGACCGCGGGGCCGGGCTGGTACTGGGCATCGGACAGGGGCGGGTAGAGCGACCAACCGATACCGGCGCCGGGGCCGACCAGCAGGCCGAGGTTGACGAAGAAGAAGCCCATGACCAGGAACCAGAAGCTCATGTTGTTCAGGCGTGGGAAGGCCATGTCCGGCGCGCCGATCATGATCGGGACCATCCAGTTGCCGAAGCCGCCGATCAGGGCGGGCATGACCAGGAAGAAGATCATGAGGAGGCCGTGGGCGGTGACGATGGCGTTCCAGGCCTGACCGTTGGCGACGACGGTGTTGCCGGGTTCGGCGAGCTGGGCGCGCATGATGAAGGAGAGCACGCCGCCTTCGATGCCGGCGACCAGCGCCCACACCATGTAGAGGGTGCCGATATCCTTGTGGTTGGTGCTGAGGAACCAGCGGCCGAGGAAGGATTTCCGGTCGGTGTGGTGGTGGTGGTCGGACACGGCGTGGCCGTGGGCCGCCTGGAAGGTGTTATCGGACATTGATTGGTCTCCGGAGGGTCAAACGGGTCAGCCTGCGGTCACGGCGCTGGCGCCGATCCAGTAAACGGACACGAACATGAACAGCCACAGCACGTCGACGAAGTTCCAGTACCAGGCGATGGTCTGGAATCCGGCGTAGCGCTCGGGGGTGAAGGCGCCGCGCATGATGCGGATGGTGGCCATGGCGAGCAGAATGACGCCCATGATCACGTGCAGCATGTCGAAGCTGGTGAGGATAAGGAAGAGCGAGGGGTAGATGCCGCCGTGGTAGACCGGGAAGGGCAGGTTCGCGAATTCCCAGATCTGGCCGAGCAGGAAGACGATGGCGAGCAGGGTGGTGGCGGCCATGCCGAGGGCGGCGTTGGTGCGGTTGCCTTGCAGGATGCCGTCGAACGCGCCGGTCAGGGTGGTGCTGGAGAGGAGCATGACCAGGGTGGCGAACAGGGGTTCGCCGAGCGGGTTGATGGTGTGGATATGGGCGGGCGGCCAGACGGCGACGTGGCCGATGCCCATTTTCGCGGGGAAGAAGAAGAAGTTGAAGTAGCCCCAGAAGAAGGCGACGAACAGCATGAGCTCGGCGACGATGAACAGGGTGACGCCGTAGCGGAAGCTGATTTGCGGGATGACGCCGGCTTTGAGGAGGTTGGGGCCGTCGTTCAGGGCATCGCGCGCCCAGAGGGCGATGGAGGCGAGGAACATCAGCAGGCCGACCGCGAGCAGGGTGATGCCTTCGTGGAAGGTATAGGCGATCACGCCGCCGGCGGTGACCATGGCGGAGACAGCGATGGCGAGCGGCCAGGGGCTGAGGCCGACCGGGGTGAACGGGCTGGTGACCGTGGCCGGGCCGAGTTGATGCGCACCGGCATCGGGAAGTGTGTGATCAGTCATCCAGCGTCACCTTGCAGATCATGGGGCGTCCCCGACGATGTTGTTTTATGGAGTTGTTCGGTAACAGTTACGAATTTAGCTTAGAACACGCATTATTGAATTGGAATATAACAACCGTAACGGCGAGGCAAGAGGTGTTTTTGCCTCGCCTGCCATGATGGCCGGGATATTACGATGATGTTCCGGTTTGCCGGGTGGATTCGGGATCAAGTTCCCGCGAGGCGGCGCTCCCCTGCGCGTTGGATGGGCGCGGCGCCGCTGTGGGGTGTCAGTAATGGACGAGGCGGCGGTAGAGGTGCCAGGTGGCGTGGCTGAGGATGGGCAGGACGACCACGAGGCCGACCAGGGCGAAGGCGACGCCGACGAACAGGCCGAGCGAGACGATCAGGCCCCAGGCGAGCAGCGGGCCGACATTGAAGGCGAAGGCCTTGAGCGAGGTGCCGATGGCGCCGACGAAGCCTTCGGGACGATCGAGCACCATCGGGAAGGAGACCACGCTGAGCGCGAGGACGATGACGGCGAAGACGAAGCCGACCGCGAAGCCGCTGATGATGAGGCCCCAGCCGCGCAGATGGGTCAGGATGTGGACCAGCATGACGCCGAGGCTGATCGGGTGCTGTTTGCCGGAGAAGGCGACGAACAGGAAATGGGCGGCACCCATCCAGAGGATGAAGATGGAGATCAGGGTCAGGCTGAGCAGGGCGATGGTGCCGATGGCGGGCGAGGTGAGGACGCCGAGTGCATCGGTCCAGCCGGCGCGCTGATCGGCTTCGAGGCGGCGGCTCATTTCGTAGAAGCCGAATGCGGCGATCGGGCTGACCAGGACGAAGCCGGACAGGAGGGGGAACAGCAGGTCGGCATAGCCGGGGCCGCTGGCGGCGACGATGGCGGCGATGCCGATGATCGGCAGGATGAAGACCAGAAGGATGGCATCGGCGCGGGTTTTGGCGAAATCCTGCGCGCCTTCGGACAGGACGGCGAACAGGTCGCTATAGGTGATGCGCTGGATGACCGGGGTGGTGCGCGCGACGGCGGCGCTGTCCCAATAGGTTTGGTCGGCTGATTTTCCGACCGAGGAAAAGCCGCTGAAGACCATCTGGAACGGCCAGAAGAACGGGTTTTGCGCGCGCATGTCGGTTCTCTCCACTATCGGCAGCTTTTTTCTCGTCGTCATGGCCGGCCTGTGGGGCCGGACACGGATTGGCGAGCTTATTCGAATTATAGAATGAAAAGGCAAGCCCCGCCAGAATTTTCTGAGTCGGGGCCGCGGGGAGTTTGACATGGTGCGCCGGGCAGGACTTGAACCCGCAACCAAACCGTTATGAGCGGTCCGCTCTGACCAGTTGAGCTACCGGCGCACGCGAGGGACTGTATGGCCAGTGCCGGGCATGATTGGCAATATGCGGTGCGGCGTCTAGAAGGCGGGGCAGGATTTTTCGGGAGATTTTTTTATGGATCTGAGCAAGCTTTCAGCCGGCAAGGCGCCGCCTTCGGACATTCATGTGGTGATCGAGATCCCGCAGGGGTCTGCGGTGAAGTATGAGGTGGACAAGGAAAGCGGGGCGATCATGGTCGACCGGTTTCTGTTTACGCCGATGGCGTATCCGGCGGCTTACGGGTTCATTCCGGGAACGCTGGCGGATGACGGCGATCCGGCGGATGCGCTGGTGCTGACGCCGGCGGGGGTGGTACCGGGGGCGGTGATCCGGGCGCGGCCGATCGGGGTGCTGCGGATGGAGGACGAGGCGGGGATGGACGAAAAGATCGTTTGTGTGCCGCACGACAAGATCCACCCGCAATGGAGCGGCGTGACCGAGGTTTCGGAACTGCCGGCGATCACGCGCGATGCGATCGAACATTTTTTCACCCATTACAAGGATCTGGAAAAGGGCAAATGGGTGAAGGTGACCGGCTGGGAAGGACGCGCGGCGGCCGAGGCGGCGATTGCGGAGAGTTTGGCGAGGGCGAAGTGAGCGAAGCACTTCTTTTTTTGTAAAAAAAGAAGCAAAAAAACGTCTATTCGCGGGGCGGTGCCGGTTCCACAGCCGCAGACCAGATTGAAAAGAGTTTTTTGCTGCTTTTTTTCAAAAAAGCAGTGCTGTCTTGTCTTCTCTCGACCGGGCGCGATCATCATGTGCGGACAACGTGCATGGGAGTCGGAATGGACGAGGATGGCAAGGCGGCGGGATCGGACTCGCCGCATCTCGATGAGGGCGAACAGTCGCAGGCGGCGCAGCATTCCGGGCTGAGGCCGCTGGTGATCCATGAGATCATCCGCGAGGAGGGCGAGGACGAACTCGAGAGGTCGAATGGGGCGCTGACGCTTTCGGGGTTTGCCGCCGGATTGTCGATGGGGTTTTCGTTTCTGACCGAGGCGTTGATCCGCGCGGATCTGCCGGCGAGCAAATGGCGGCATCTGATCGCGAGTTTCGGCTACAGCGTCGGGTTCATCATCGCCGTGCTCGGGCGGCAGCAATTATTCACCGAAAGCACGCTGACCGCGATTCTGCCGCTGCTGACGCGGCGCAACGGCGAGACGGCGCTGGCGGTCGGGCGGTTATGGGCGATCGTGCTGGTGATGAATCTGGTGGGAACTTGGGCGTTCGCCGCGCTGCTGCTGGTTCATGGCGTGTTTTCGGATGCGGTGGTCGGCTCGCTCGGGGTGATTGCGCGCGAGGCGATCCATGATGCCTTCGCGGCGACCTTTATCAGGGCGATGTTCGCGGGCTGGCTCATCGCGCTGATGGTGTGGATTTTGCCGAGCGCGCGCTCGGCGCGGCTGCTGACGGTGCTGCTGATCACCTATGTTGTCGCTATCGCGAAACTGTCCCACATCGTGGCGGGATCGGCGGAAGCGGCCTACGCCGTGCTGACCGGGACCGCTTCGTTCGGACAATACCTGATGGGATTTCTGGTCCCGACCCTGCTGGGGAACATCGTGGGCGGGGTGGCGCTGGTCGCGCTGCTCAACCACGGCACGGTGGCGGAGGAAATTCAGGATGGGATCGATGAGCGGGGTGGGCGGAAGGCCGAGTGAGCTAAGGGAAGGGTAAGACTTCTTTTTGTGAACAAAAAGAAGCAAAAAAACTTTTTTAACTTGGTTCGTGCCGGTTTCAGCGCCCTTGCCCCAGGGAATAAAAGTTTTTTGCTTCTTTTTTACAAAAAAGAAGCGCTTCCTTACTTCCCCTCTACTTCCATAATCGCCGCAAGCCCCTCCCGATAGCTCGGATAGCGCCATGCGAGGCCGAGGGCGATTTTGGTGTGGTGGTTCAGGACGACGCGGTTTTCGCTCCAGAAGGACAGGGCCATGGGGGACATGGTGCGTTTCGCGTCTTCGAAGGGGATGGGTGGGGGTGGGGAGATGCCGAGCAGGGTGGCGGCGTAGGTGATGACGGTGGCGCTTGGGGCGGGTTCGTCGTCGCTGAAGTTGAGGATGCGGGTGCCGGTGGTGGCGGTGGCGGTGGCGATGGCGGCCATGGTGCCGTGGGCGATGTCGTCCACATGGATGCGGCTGAATTTGTGGCCCGGCTTGTCGATCCGGCGGGCGGTGCCGTGGCGGAGGTCGTCGAGCACCGAGCGGCCCGGGCCGTAGATGCCGGCGAGGCGGAGGATGTCGACCGCGTGATGTGCCGCGCGTTGCGACCAAGCGGTTTCAGCGGCGACGCGGCGGCGGGTGCGGTCGGTGCCGGGGGCGGGTGGGGTGGTTTCATCCACCGCGCCGCCGCCGTGATCGCCGTAGATGCCGGTGGTGGAGCAATAGCCGATCCAGCGGAGGTTGGTTGCGCGGTTCAGGTCCGCTTCGTGTTCGGTGAGGATGGGATCGCCGGTTTCGGTGGGGGCGGCGGTGATGACGAGGTGGGTGGCGGTGGGCAAAACCTCGCCGATGGCGGCGAAGGGGATCAGGGTGACGCCGTCCGGCGGGGATTTTCCGGCGGGGTCGCGCGTGGTGGCGGTGATACTCATGCCGGCGGCGCGGGCGGCGCGGGCGATGGCGGTGCCGCTGTAGCCGAGGCCGGCGATGAGCAGATGGGGGGTCATGATTGCTGGCTGCACGCGGAATTCATCATTGCTTGCTTTGCGCGCGGGCGGCGGCGATGCGTTCGAGGCGGTCGCCGTGGCGGTGGAACATCACGGCGGCGACGATGATGGCCGCGACGATGGCGACGCCGATCGCGACGCCGACCGGGCCGGCGACGTGTTCGATCTGTTTGCCGAAGATGTCGGCGGCACCGCCGTAGAGCGTGGCCCAGAGGATGCTGGCCGCGATCTGGAAGATCAGGAAGCGGCGCCAGTCCATGCGGGTGACCCCGGCGAGCAGGGCGGCGAGGGCGCGCAGGACGGCGAAGAACCGCCCGAACACCACGATTTTGCCGCCGTGGTTTTCGAACAGCCAGTGACCGGCGAGCAGGCGGCGTTCGGTGAGGCCGATGCGCGAGCCGTGGCGCAGCAATGCCGGGTAGCCGGCGCGGCGGCCGATCCAGTAGCCGATGATGCCGCCGAGACTTGCCCCGGCGGCGGCGCTGGCGATCAGGACGACGATATCGATGTGATGGGTGGTGCCGGCATAGATCGCGGCGGAGACCAGGGCGGTTTCGCCGGGCAGCGGCAGGCCGAGGCTTTCGAGCATGACGAGGACCGCGACCGCGAGGCTGCCGTAGGAGGTGATCCAGGGTTCGAGGGCGTGGTGGAAGAAATGGAGCATCTTTTCCTTGTGCCGTGACGCGGTGGGGGGCGATCGGGTTTCCCGACTTCCCATGTAACGCAAAATCTCCGATAACCATGCCATGAGTGAGCCGGAAACCGAAATCGACACGCTGGATCGCCTCGAAGCCGCGCTGGGACGGATTGCCGCCAGTGCGGGCAGGCTGGATCGACCGCGCCCGGATGAGCAGCGGCGGCAGGTGGCGGAGGCGCTCGACCGGATGATCGGGCAGCTGCGCGCGGCGCTGGCGGCGACCGGGGACGATGCCGGGGATGGCGCCCCGGTCGATACGGCGCACGGGGAGGGCGGCTAGATGGCGCAGGTGACGATCCGGATCAACGGCTATTCCTATGCGGTGAGCTGCGAGGATGGTCAGGAGGGGCATCTGGCGGAGATGGCTTCCGAGATCGATCGGCGGGTGGGAAGCATCAAGTCGATCGGCGGGCAGTCGGGGGAATCGCGGCTGCTGGTGCTGGCGGCGCTGCTGCTGGCCGACGAGTTGCACGATACCAAGGCGTCACTGGAGATGGCGAAGCATGCCAGGCCGGGCGGGGCGGCATCGCCCGAGCATAACGCGCGGCTGCGGCGCATCGCCGCGCGTGCGGAAGAGATTGCAGCGGACCTCGCGGAGCCTTAAGTTATGCGGGCGAGGCTGCCCGGTTCGTCAGGCACGTTCATCCCCGGGGCCAATAAGTACTCCCAGGGAGCTGGCTCTGTCGGAACCGTGGTTCCGGTATTTCCGGCGCCCACCTGCTCTGCAGGCCTTGGGAGGATGACATCGCCAACGGCCAGGGCGGCTTCGCACTTTCCAGTTTCGATCCTGATGATGATCCATGCGTGACGAGGGGCTTGCGGCTGCGAAGGCGGCGGCGCGGGCGGCGGCGCTGGCGCGGCGGGCGGGTTCCTGCGGCGATCGCGGCGAGCGGCTGGCGGCGCATGTTCTGGCCGATTGTGCGCCGCCCGCGGGGGCGGTGGTTTCGGGGTTCTGGCCGATCGGGGATGAGATCGATGTGCGGCCGCTGATGGTGGCCTTGTCGGCGCTGGGGCATCGATTGTGTCTGCCGGAGACGCCGAAGCGGGGATTGCCGCTGGTGTTTCGGCGCTGGATGCCGGGGGAGGCGCTGGTGGCGGGCCGGTTCGGGACGTCCCACCCGGTGGGGGCGGTGGTGGTGCCGGATTTCGTGCTGGTGCCGCTGCTGGCGTTCGACCGGAAGGGTAATCGGCTTGGGTACGGGGCGGGGTATTATGACCGGACGCTGGCGGCGATGCCCGGGTCGTTCCGGCTCGGCTGCGCCTTTGCCTGCCAGGAGGTGGCGGCGGTGCCGGTGGGACCGCATGATGAGCGGCTGGATGCCGTGGCGACCGAAATCGGGGTGATCGGGATGATGCGATGAGCGGGGCGATGAGGGGCGCGATGGGGATTTCGGAGGTGCCGCGCTCGAAGATCGGGGATATCGGGCGGATCGCGTTCGGGGACCCGGCGATTGTGAATCTTGCGTTCGGGGAATCGGATTATCCACCGCCTGCGGCGGCGACGGCGGCGCTGGTGGCGGCCGTGGCGGCGGGGGAGACGTTTTACGTGGATAGCCGGGGCAAGCCGGCGCTGCGGGCGGGGTTGGCTTCCTATTTGAGCGGGTTGCACCGGTTGCCGGTCGATGAGGGGCGGATCGTGGTGACCGCTTCGGGGATGGCGGCGATCGCGGTGGCGTTTGCCGCGCTGGTCCGGGCGGGGGATCGGGTGGTGATCCATGAGCCGGAATGGCCGAACCTGGCGGCGGCGGCGCTGGCGCGCGGGGCCGAGCTGGTGCGGTTCGGGCTCGATGAGGATGGCGCGGGCGGGTTTCGGCTGGATCTGGCGCGGCTGGAGACGGTGCTCGTCGGGGCGCGGGTGTTCTGCCTGAATTCGCCCAACAATCCGACCGGGTGGATGGCGAGCGATGCCGAGATCGCGGCTGTGGTGGCGCTGTGCCGCAGGCTCGGGGTGTGGCTGCTTTCCGATGAGGTGTATTCGCGCCTGACCTTCGATGGCGCCGCGGCGGCGCCTTCGGTGCTGGATCATGCCGGGCCGGATGATTGCGTGATGGTGGCGAATTCGGTTTCGAAGACCTGGGCGATGACCGGATTCCGGGTGGGGTGGCTGGTGGTGCCGGCGCGGGTGCGCGATGCGCTCGGCGAGTTGACCGAGGTGACCCATTCGACCGTGGCGCCCTATTCGCAGGCCGCGGCGCTGGCCGCGCTGGGGTGCGAGGCGTTCGTGGCGGATTTTCGCGCGTTCTGTGCCGAGGGGCGGGGGATCGTGCTGGAGGGGCTGGCGGGGTTGAACCGGGTGCGGCTGCAGGCGCCGGCCGCGAGTTTCTATGCGTTCGCGCGGATCGAGGGGGTGGCGGACAGTCTGGCGCTGGCGCGGCGTCTGGCGGTCGACCACAAGGTGGCGGTGGCGCCGGGGGTGGCGTTCGGCGCGGCGGGGGAAGGGTATTTGCGGCTGTGTTTTGCCCAGAGCCCGGCCAAACTGGCGCTGGCGGTGGAGAGATTGCGGCGCGGACTGGCGTTGTTAACGTAATCTTGATGATTTGCCGGTATAGATCGGTCATGCGGTGGATATTGATCGTTCTGGCGATGATGGTTCCGGGCCTCGGGTGGGCGCAATCGGTGCTGCCCGATCGGGCGCGGACGCCGGGGGCGATCAATCCGGCGGTGACGGCGGCGACGATCGATACGACGATTTGCGTGCGGGGATGGACGCAGACGGTGCGGCCTCCGGTTTCGTATACCGAGCCCTTGAAGAAGAGGCAGATCAGCACCTTCGGCTATGCCGACCGGCGGCCCTGGCACTATGAGGAGGATCATCTGATTCCGCTCGATCTGGGCGGATCGCCGGCATCGCCGCTGAATTTATGGCCGGAGCCGCATCTCGGGGCGGGGGCGTGGGGGGCCTATGCCAAGGATCGGCTTGAGGCGGTGATGGTGCGGCTGGTGTGCGATCATCGGGTGGGGTTGCGCCGGGCGCAGGCGATGATGGCACGCGACTGGATCGCGGGGTATCGGCGGTATATCGGGCGCGATCCCGACAATTCGCGACCGCATCGGTGGCACGAGGCGTGGCGCGATTCGGGAGACCGGCACTGGTGAGGTTGGCCTTAGCGGGGGTTCTGTCCGACCGCTTCGACGAGAAAGCGGTCGATGACCGACATGCAGCGACCGGTTTCCTCGACATGCGGCATGTGGCTGGAATGCTCGAACAATTCCCAGCGGGCGCCCGGGATATGCTCGACATAGGGTTGGACGGCCCTGGGTGTAGCTTCGTCGTATTTTCCGGAGATCACCAGGGTGGGCACGTCGATCTGTTCGAGTTGCGCTGTGATGTTCCAGGATTTCAGAGTGCCGACGACGTGGAACTCGCTGGGTCCGTTCATGGTGTGATAGACGGTGGGGTCGGCGGCCATCTGGGCGAAACTGCGTTTGACCTCCTCGGGCCAGGGTTTGATCCGGCAGAGATGGCGTTCGTAGAATACATCGACGGCGGCGGTGTAGGCCGGATCGTCGGTGGTTCCGGCGGTTTCGTGCCGGATCAGCGTTTCCTGGATGTCGGGCGGCAGATCGGCGCAGAGCCGGTTCGCTTCGGCAACCCAGGTGACCATCGAGGCGGGTGAATTGGCGATGATCAGCGCCTTGAGGCCGCGCGGTCGGCGGACCGCGTGTTCCGCCGCGAGCATGCCGCCCCAGGATTGGCCGAGGAGGGTGTAGCCCTCGGTGATACCGAGATGGGCGATCAGGTTATCGAGTTCGGCGAGGAACAGCTCCACCGTCCAGAACCGGGGATCGGCGTCCGGCAGATGGGTCGATCTGCCGCATCCGAGCTGGTCGTAATGGATGACGGCGCGATCGGGGCGCGCGAGGGCCTTGAAACTGTCGACGTAATCATGCGCCGCACCGGGGCCGCCATGCAGGACGATCACCGGAGGATGGATGCCGATGCCGTCGCCGGTAACGCGGTACCAGGTTCGATGATTTCCGAACGACGCGAAGTTTTCCTGCGGCATGGTCCCTCAACTATCTATCGCTTTGGTCATATTGGCTTGTGCAGCCTCGATCTGTCCACATGTTCCGGAAGGTGCCCGATCATGAGCCCCTTTTGCTGGAAGCCTGTCTGATGACCGTTGCTCATATCAACCGGATCGGTACCGCGGTGCCGGAGCATGATATTCACCACGGGTTCGTGGATTACGCACGGACCATGCTGGATGCGCGAAAGGCGGCGGTGTTTTCGCGGATGGCGGAGCGGGCGGCGATCACGCACCGGTATTCGCATCTGGCCATGGGGGATCTGGTCGAGGGCGAGGTCGATGCGCAGGATTTCTACCGGCGGGGGGCGTTTCCGGATATCGGGCGGCGGATGGCGCAGTATGAGAAGACCGCGCCGGGTCTGGCCGAGGAGGCGATCGCGGCGCTCGGGCTGAACGGGTCGGTGGCGGAGATCACGCATCTGGTGGTGGCCTCCTGCACCGGGTTCACCGCGCCGGGGCTGGATCAGCATATTGCGTGGCGGTTGGGTTTGCGGCCCGATATCCAGCGGACGCTGGTGGGGTTCATGGGATGTTCGGCGGCGGTGCCGGCGTTGCGGATCGCGCAGGCGGCGGTGCTGGCCGATCCTGCGGCGCGGGTGCTGGTGGTGAATCTGGAATTATGCACGCTGCATCTGCAGGAAACCGGGGATCTGGAGACCGCGCTGACCTTCATGCTGTTCGGCGACGGGTGTGCGGCGACGCTGGTGACCGCTGAGCCGGAGGGGTTCGCGATGGCGGATTTCCGGGCGGCGACGATCCCGCAGACCGAGGATCTGATCACATGGGATATCGGGGCGCAGGGGTTTCTGATGCATCTTTCGGGCGGGGTGCCGGGCAAGATCGCGCAGGCGTTGCGCGAGGATCTGGCGCGGGGCGATGATGGCGGGCTGTTGCGCGGCGAGGGGACCCAGGCGGTCGATTTATGGGCGGTGCATGGCGGCGGGCGGACCGTGCTCGATGCGGTGGAATCCGGGTTCGGGTTGGCGCCCGATGCGTTGGCGCCCTCGCGCGCGGTGCTGGCGGCGCATGGCAATATGTCCTCCGCCACGGTGATGTTCGTGCTCAGGCGGATGATGGCGGATGCGGTCGCGGGGGCGCGCGGGATGGCGATGGCGTTCGGGCCGGGGATGGTGGCGGAGACGTTCCGGTTTCGCAAGGTTTAGGGGGGTCGGTGGCGGGGTTGGCTGATCTTTCGCGTCGCAGCACGGCTGGCGAGCTGATGGACGATCCGGCGCTGGACCCGGCGGTATATGACCGGTGCATCCGCGATCTGGCGACGCTCAACCGGGTGACGCTCACGCATCGTCCGGTATTGCAATGGCTTGCGGCCGCGGCGCCGGATGACGGGTTTTCGGTGCTCGATGTCGCTTACGGCGATGGCGATCTGTTGCGGGCGATTTCGCGGTGGGCGGCGAAGCGGGGGGTTGCGGTGCGGCTGGGCGGGATCGATCTCAATCCGCGCAGTGCTGCGGCGGCGCGGGCGGCGACGCCTGCGGGAATGGCGATCGATTATGTCACCGGGGATGTGTTCGATTTCGAGCCTGAGGTGGCACCGGATTTCATCGTGACGTCGCAGTTCACTCATCATCTCGACGATGCGGCGCTGGTGCGGCTGCTCGGGTGGATGGACCGGCATGCGCGGCGGGGCTGGTTCATTACTGACCTGCATCGGCACGCGATCCCTTATTACGGGTTTCGCTATCTGGCGCGGCTGGCGGGGTGGCACCGGATCGTGGCGTTGGACGGGACGGTTTCGATCGCGCGGGGGTTTACCGCCCGCGAGTGGCGGGCGCGGCTCGATGAAGCCGGGCTGGCGGCGCGGGTCGGGTGGCGGTTTCCGTTTCGTCATGCGGTGGCGCGGCTCAAGTGAGCGAAATCGTCGTGGTCGGCGGGGGGCTGGCGGGCGGGGCGGCGGCGTGCGGGCTGGCATTGGGCGGGTTTGCTGCGGGCGGGCGGGCGGTGACGCTGCTGGAGCGGGATCGGGCGCCGGTTCACAAGATTTGTGGCGAGTTTCTCAGTGTGGAGGCGCAGGCTTCGCTTGCGGCGATCGGGCTTGATGTCGCTGCGCTCGGCGGCCACCGGATTTCGCGGTTGCGGCTGGTGCGCGGGGCGGGGGTGGTCGAGGTCGGGTTGCCGTTCGAGGGGGTGGGGGTGACGCGGCGGACCCTGGATGCGGCGTTGCTGGAGCGGGCGGAGTCGCTGGGGGTGACGGTGCGGCGCGGGGTGGCGGTGCGCGAGGTGGGGTTCGACGGCGGGCTTCGGGTGGATCTGGCCGGGGGAGCGGCGCTGCGGCCCGCGATCGTGGTGCTGGCCAGCGGGAAGCACGAGGTGCGCGGGGTGCGACGACGGGTCGGGACGGTCGAGGACCTGATCGGGTTCAAGATGTATTTCCGGCTGGATGCGGCGCAGACGGCGGTGCTGGCGCGGCATATCGAACTCTATTTGTGGCAGGACGGGTATGGCGGGTTGCAGCTCGTGGAGGACGGGGTGGCGAATTTCACCCTGCTGATCGAGCGGGGGCGTTACCGGGCGGCTGGCGGCACCTGGGCCGGGTTGCTTGAGGCGCTGCGGGCCTCGTGCGGGGTGCTGGATGCGCGGTTGCGGGGGGCGGTGGCGGTACTCGATCAGCCGCTGACGATTTTCCGGGTGCCGTACGGGTTCGTGCATCGGCCGGGCGGGGATGATGTGCCGGGGTTGTTCCGGCTCGGGGATCAGATGGCGGTGATCCCGTCTTTTACCGGGGATGGCATGGCGATCGCGCTGCATAGCGCTGCGGTGGCGGTGGCGGCGATTCTGGCGGGGGAGCCGGCGCTGGCTCATCATGTCCGGGTGCGGCGGGATGTGCGCGGGCAGATCGCGCGTGCCTCGGTGCTGGCGGGAATGGCGCGGTTCGGGTCTGGCCAGGCGGCGCTGTTTCAGGCGGCGCGACTGTCGCCCGCGCTGCTGCGGCTCGCCGCGCAATGGACCCGGGTGCCACCATCACGTGCGCCCGCAGCGACGCGGATTTTGCGGATATGACCGGATCGGGCGGCGAGGAGACGTTTTCGGTCCCGTGTATGCCGAGAGACGAATAAAAAAACTTGAAATTGGTAAAAAATTAGATCAAGGCTGCGATCGCTAAAACAATACACAAGGGAGTAAACAAATGAGAGATCCGATTGCGATCGGCCTGTTCGGGTTCGCTGTTCCGTTATTCATATTGGGTGCCATGTTCTATGGCTCGGTGCCGATGGCCGGGCTGGGCAGTGAATTGGCGATCTGCTTTTCGTTTGGTGCCGCGGCGATGTTCGTCGGTGGGTTTCTGACGTTTCAGATGCCCAATTCGTATGTCGCGACGGTGTTTTTCACCTATGGCGCGTTTTTTCTGGCGCTCGGGATAACCGGTGCCGACGGATCGCTCGCTATGACCATGAAATCCTCGCCGCAGCTTCTGTCGGTGTGGTTTTCGCTGATGGCGGTGATCACGGTGATTTTCATGCTCGCGGCGTTCCGGCTGAATGTCGCACTTGTGATCATGTTCGGGGTGCTGGCGGCTGCGTTCATTCTGTTCGTGGTCGGTGACGTCAAGCTCGCCGCGATGCTGTTCATGGTCGACGCGGTCATCGGGTTCTATCTCGGCGCCGTCCACATCATCAATCCGGTGATGGGTCATGCGTTGCTGCCGGTGGGTAGCCTGGCGCGCAAGGCGGCCTGATTCTACAACCTCACGGTGGGGTGGCGACACCCCGCCGTAAAAAATACGCCGTCACGGCATCGACAAAAAAAAGCCAACGATCATGTAGATCGTTGGCTTTCAGTCATTTGTGTGAGGCGGTGGGGGCTGCCTCCACATCGGCAAAACAAGAAAGTTTCGCCGAAAAGAGACATTATCATACTTGGCAAAAAAATATAGTGTTATTTTGTAATTATTTTGCAGGACTGGGGCCGAGGGCATCCGGGGTGTGATGATATCGGGCATTGTGCAATGCAACATCTGCGGGTCAGATACCCCGAAATGGGACTATCTGCCGCGATCGATTCGGGATTACCAAACTCATGGCCGCGCAGGCTTTAGGCGGTCGAACCGGATCAGCCAATCCAGACTGGTCGCACAGATGGTGACGCACATGTTCGTTGTTACAGCCCTGATCCTCGCCGCCTTCGCCGCAGCGCCGCTCTACCAGACGGTTGCGAAGCATTTCGAGGATGGTTTTCTGAAGTCGATGGCCAGCCACCTTCACATCAACGGCTCGCACTCGCACTGAGACTGAATTCATCCGGGACGCGCCATGACGGCGTGACCCGGATACCGGTGCCGGGCTGCGGGTTCCGGTAGCATTCCAAAACCCACGAGCGAGAGTTTGATTGATTACGGCGGCGGGCCGGGATCGGCGTCCGCTCCGGTCAGGGCGCGCGCGAAATCGGTGGCGCTGAACGGGCGCAGATCGGCGGCTTGCTCCCCGACCCCGATTGCGTGGATCGGCAGGGCCGAGGATTCGGCGAGCGCCACCACCACGCCGGCGCGGGCCGAGCCGTCGAGCTTGGTGACGATCAGGCCGGTGAGATCGACCATTTCCTTGAAGGTTTTGACCTGGGTCAGCGCGTTCTGGCCTGTTGTCGCGTCCAGCGTCAGCAGGATGGCGTGGGGGGCGGTGTCGTCGCGCTTGCGGATCACCCGGATGATTTTCCGCAATTCCTCCATCAACGCCGCCTTGTTGTGCAGGCGTCCGGCGGTGTCGATCAGCAGGATGTCGGCCCCTTCGCGGCTGGCACGGACCATGGCGTCGAAGGCGAGGCCGGCGGGGTCGGCATCCTGCGGGCCGGTGACGATGGGGACGCGGGCGCGTTCGGCCCAGATTTGCAGTTGTTCGACCGCGGCGGCGCGGAAGGTGTCGCCCGCGACCATCATGGGTTTGTGCCCGGCATCGGCGTAGGATTGGGCGAGCTTGCCGATCGTGGTGGTCTTGCCGGTGCCGTTGACGCCGACCATCAGGATCACGAAGGGTTTTCTGGTTTCGTCGATGGTCAGGGGCTGGGCGACCGGGGCGAGGATTTTCGCGATTTCATCGGCGAGGGCGGCGCGGATTTCCGGCGGGGTGACGTCCTGGCCGAAGCGGGCGCGGCGGAAGGCGCGGATGACCTTGGCCGCGACGGTCGGGCCGAGATCGGCGCCGATCAGGAGTTCTTCGAGTTCCTCGAGGGCGAAATCGTCGAGTTTGCGCTTGGTGAAGGTATCGGTGATGCCGGTGGTGAGTTTGGTGGTGCTGCGGGTGAGACCGGCTTTGAGGCGGGAGAAGAAACCGAGCGCCATTATGCCGCGTCCAGGGTGATCGTGGTGGCGTCCGCACCGATCACGCGCCCGGTGATCAGGCTGCCGGGCACGACGGCGCGGGTGAAACGGACCGGGGCGAAATTTTCGGCATGGCCGGTGATGGGGGCTTCCGCGAGCGCGGTGATGGTGCTGCCGATCATGGACTGGAACCGCGCGGCGGCGCGGCGGGCGCCGGCTGCGCGCAGGGTGGCGGCGCGGGCGCGGCGTTCGGCCATCGGCAGGGCCGGAATCCGGGCGGCGGGGGTGAGTTTGCGGGCGCTGTAGGGAAAGACGTGCAGGTAGTCGAGCCCGGCTTCGTCGATCAGGCGGAGCGTGTCGTTGAACATGGGTTCATCCTCGGTCGGGAAGCCGGCGATCAGGTCGGCGCCGAAGGCGATGCCGGGGCGCAGCGCGCGGGCGCGGGCGGTGGCTTCGATGACGTGATGGCGGAGGTGGCGGCGCTTCATGCGCTTGAGGATCATGTCCGATCCGGCCTGCACCGAGAGGTGGAGATGGGGCATCAGGCGGGGTTCGTGCTCGATGACGTGCCACAGATCGGGGTCGATTTCGGCGGGGTCGATCGAGGAGAGACGCAGGCGGGGGAGTTCGGGGATGGCGGCGAGCAGGCGGCGGATGAGCTGGCCGAGACGCGGCGTGCCGGGGAGATCGGTGCCGTAGGAGGTCAGGTCCACGCCGGTCAGGACGATTTCATGGTAGCCGTTGGCGATCAGGGTGCGGATCTGATCGGCAATCGCGCCCATCGGGATCGAGCGGGACGGGCCGCGACCGTAGGGGATGATGCAGAAGGTGCAGCGGTGATCGCAGCCCTGCTGAACCTCGATGAAGGCGCGGGCGCGGGTGCCGAAGCCTTCGATCAGATGGGCGGCGGTCTGGCGGACCTGCATGATGTCGGCGACCTGAATCGCTTCGGGCGCGGTCCAGGCGGCGGGGGTGAGTTTTTCGACATTGCCGATCACGCGGGTGACGCCTTCGAGACGGCTCCAGGAGAGCGGGTCGATCTGGGCGGCGCAGCCGGTGACGATGATGCGGGCGGCGGGGTTGGCGCGGTGGGCGCGGCGGACGGATTGGCGGGCCTGACGCTCGGCTTCGGCGGTGACGGCGCAGGTGTTGACGATGATGGTGTCGGCAAGACCGGCGGCCTCGGCGTGACCGCGCATGACTTCGGATTCGAAAGCGTTGAGGCGGCAGCCGAAGGTGAGAATGTCGATGCTCATGCCGGGAGCAGCTCGGGGGCGAGGGTGCCCTGACAGGTCATGGCGACCGGGCCTTCCATCAGGACGTGATTGTCCTCGCGCCAGGTGATGGTGAGGATGCCGCCATCCATTTCGATCTCGCCGCGACGGTCGGCGAGGCCGCGGCGGTTGGCGTTGACCAGGGCGGCACAGGCGCCGGAGCCGCAGGCGAGGGTGAGGCCGGCGCCGCGCTCCCATACCCGCAGGCGGATGCGGTCCTTCGCCTCGATGCGGGCGAAGCCGATATTGGCGCGTTCTGGGAAAATGCGGGCGGATTCGAGGCGGGGGCCGATGGTATCCAGGGCGAGATGCCTGAAATCCTCGACGAAGAAGGTGGCGTGGGGGTTGCCCATCGAGCAGGCGGCGGGGTCTTCGACCGGGCCGAGGGCGAGGCGGAGGTGGAGCGTGTCCATCGCTTCGAGCAGCGGGATGTCCTGCCAGTCGAGCCTCGGTTCGCCCATGTCGATCTCGACGAGGTTGGGGCCCTTGATGATGGCGGCGAGGTGGCCGGCATTGGTTTCGATGGTCAGGGCGCGTGCGCCGGTCTCGGCGGCGAGCAGGGCGGCGACGCAGCGTGTGGCGTTGCCGCAGGCGCCGGCTTCCGAACCGTCGGCGTTGAGGATGCGCATGAAGGCATCGGCGCTGGCGGAGGGTTCGATCAGGATGATCTGGTCGCAGCCGATGCCGCGCCGGCGATCCGCGAGGAGGGTGGATTGCGCGGTGGTCAGGGCGATCGGGTCGGTCCGGGCGTCGAGCACCACGAAATCGTTGCCGGCACCGTGCATTTTGAGGAAGGGAAGGCCGTTGTCCATTGCGGCGGGTATATGGCGTCGGGCTACCGGGTGGAAGGGGTGGCTATTCGAGGGGGAGGGTTGCGGTGGTCGCGGCGAGGTCGGGGTGGATCGCGCGGGCGCGGAGGTAGAGTGCCGCGCCGATCAGCGCCATCACGCCGCCCTGGAACAGCGGCTGCACGTAGAACGGGGCGTGGGGCAGGATGATGACCGAGCGGATGAAGGCGATGGTCACCACGATGGAGAGGAGGGCGATCGGGATGGTGAAGAGCGAGCGGCGGAACGGCTCGGACCAGGGGCTGGACCGCAGGCGCGGGTTGAGACGGAGGTTGAGGGCGGCGATGGCGACGGCGAGCCAGACCAGCAGGATGGTGATCGAGCGGGCGACTACGCCGAAGGCCCAGCCGATATAGGTCGCCTGGATCAGGAACAGCGAGGCGAGAACCACCGTGAGGGTGAGGGCGGCGACCGGGGCGCGGCGGCGCGAGGTTTCGGCGAAGACCGGCGGGAGCAGACCGTCTTCCGCCCAGGCGAACACCATGCGGGAGGTGACGACCATTTGCGGGGCGAGGGTTTTGCCGACGATCAGGGCGATGACCAGGCCGATGATCGCGGCGACGGCGTGGGGGGCGGCGAGGCCGAGGATGCCGGGGGCGGTGACCAGGGCCGCGTGTTTATGCGCGATCAGGGCGGCGGCGGCCCACCACGGGGCGGCATGGAGCAAGGCGGCGCTGACCAGGGTGAACAGCACGACCGAGGTGATCCAGGCGAACAGGATGCCGCGCGGCATGGTGTGGGCGGCGTCGCGCGCTTCCCCCGAGAGGGCGGGTGCGCCGGATAATCCGCCATAGGCGAAGATGAACAGGGTGCAGACCGCGAGGAAGGCGTGGAGATCGAACCGGGCGGGATGCGCGGGCGGGGCGAGGGTGAGGCCGGTGCGGGCGCTGGCGGCGCGGACGAAGGCCGCCGGGGAGGTGGCGAAACCGATGACGCAGACCGCGATGGCGGTGAGGGCGACCAGAATCAGCAGGATGGTGACGAGACGGCCATAGTCGCGGATACCGGCGACGTGGATGGCGTAGATGATCCAGAGGGCGGCGAGGCCGGCGATCAGGTGGCCGGGCGGGGTGAGGATGGCGTGGCCGCCTGCGAGTCCGGCGGCGATCAGGGCGTTGCCGAGGAAGGTGCCGAAGGCGAAGGCGATGAAGCCCATCGCGGCGGTGATGCTCGCCCACCAGACGAAATGGAGGATGAAGCCGAAGGGCAGGTTGAGGGCGCGGACGGTCCAGACATAGGAGGAACCGGCGCGGGGCATGGCTTCGGAGAAGCGGGCGTAGAGAAAGACTTTCAGGAAGATGACCATGCCGGTGGCGAACATGGCGAGCGGGACGAGGTTGGCGATGCCGGGATAGACGCCGATGCTCTGGGGGACGATGAAATTGATCCCCGCCCCGTATTCCTGGGTGACCGCCGAGGCGACGATGGCGAACAGGCCGAGCGATTTGTCGAGCCGGTAGGTGGGGGACGGTGCGGTCATGACGGATCTTTCGGGAGTTCGGTCGGGATCCGCGCGGCGGCGGCGGTGGGCTTGGGCTGGTAGCGGCACCAGGGCGCGCCGGGGCAGCGCCAGCATTCGGGTTTGCGGGCCTTGCAGATGTAGCGCCCGTGCAGGATCAGCCAGTGATGGGCGGGGCGGAGCATGGATTTGGGGATGCGGGCGATCAGGGCATCCTCGACCGCGCGGACAGTGGCGCCGGGGGCGAGGCCGGTGCGGTTGCCGAGGCGGAAGATGTGGGTGTCGACCGCCATGGTGGGCTGGCCGAAGACTTCGTTGAGCACGACGTTGGCGGTCTTGCGGCCGACGCCGGGGAGGGCTTCGAGCGCTTCGCGATTGTCGGGAACCTCGCCGCCGTGGCGTTCGAGCAGGAGGTGGGACAGGCCGGCGACGTTTTTCGCCTTGGCCTGCCAGAGGCCGATCGAGCGGATGTGCCGCGCGATGCCTGTGGCGCCGAGGGCGGCCATTGCGGCGGGGTCCGGCGCTTCGGCGAACAAGGCGGGGGTGGCTTTGTTGACCGCGGCATCGGTGGTCTGGGCGGACAGGACGACGGCGACCAGCAGGGTGAAGGGGGTGGTGTAGAGCAGTTCGGTCTGCGGGGTGGGGTTGTTCTGGCTGATCGCGGTGAGGAAGGGGGCGATATCGGCCCGCTTCATCGGTTTTGGGGTGCGGGGCGTGGGCATCGGGGATTTGTGTCGGCGGGCGGATGATTTGGCAAGGAGGGGCGGATGGCTCGATCAGGCCGGGGGATGGCGCGGGGTGGGGGCGGGCTGGGTCAGGGCGTTGCGGGTGGCGATGGTTTGCATGAGCGGGGCGAAGCAGGGGCGGTCGATGTAGCGGCCGGCACCGCGCCGGGCGCGCAGATCGCCTTCGGTGAAGACCAGATGGCCGGATGCGATGGTGTGGCGGGCGACGCCCTGGACTTCCATGCCTTCGAACACGTTGAAATCGACGTTCTGGTGATGGGTGCGGGCCGAGATGCGGCGGCGGGCGGCGGGGTCCCATACCACGAGATCGGCATCCGCGCCTGGCGCGATGGCGCCTTTGCGGGGGTGGAGGTTGAAGATTTTTGCCGCGTTGGTCGAGGTGATCTGGACGAATTCCTGCGGGGTGAGCCGGCCCTGCGCGACGCCGTGATGCCAGAGGATGCTCATGCGGTCCTCGATGCCGCCGGTGCCGTTGGGGATGAGGGTGAAATCATCGGCGCCGGCGGCTTTCTGCGGCGCGCAGAAGCAGCAGTGATCGGTCGCGGTGGTCTGAAGCTGGCCCGAGGCGAGGCCGGACCACAAGGCGTCCTGATGATGTTTCGCGCGGAAGGGCGGGCTCATGACATGGGCGGCGGCGAAGCCGAAATCGGGGTTGCGGTAAACGCTTTCGTCGATCACCAGATGCTGGGCGAGCACTTCGCCGAACACGCGCTGGCCGCTGGCCCGAGCCCGGGCGATGGCGGAGGTGGCCCCTTCGGTCGAGACGTGGACGATATAGAGCGGTGCGCCGATCACCCCGGCCATCGCGATCGCGCGGGTCGCTGCTTCGGCTTCGACGGCGGGCGGGCGCGAGAGGGCGTGACCTTCCGGCCCGGTGATGCCCTGGGCGAGCAGGCGGCGTTGCAGGTGAAACACCGCCTCGCCGTTTTCGGCATGGACCGTGGGGATCGCGCCGAGTTCGAGGGCGCGGGCGAAACTGTTCAACAGGATGCCGTCATCGACCATGATGGCGTTTTTATAGGCCATGAAATGCTTGAAGCTGTTCACCCCGTGATCGCGGGCGAGGATGCCCATTTCGGTGTGGACCTGATCGGACCATGAGGTGATCGCGACGTGGAAACTGTAGTCGGCGGCGGCCTTTTCCGCGCGGGCGCGCCAGATGTGGTAGGCGGCGAGCGGGGATTCGGTGGGGCCGGGAATGACGAAATCGATGATCGTGGTGGTGCCGCCGGCGAGGCCCGCAGCAGTGCCGGTGTAGAAATCCTCGCTCGCCACGGTGCCCATGAAGGGCAGTTCCATATGGGTGTGCGGGTCGATGCCGCCGGGGATGACCAAAGCCTCGCCGGCATCGACGATGGTGGTGCCGTGGGGTGCGGCGAGATCGGGGCCGATGGCGGCGATGGTGCCGCCGGCGCACAGGACATCGGCGCGGAACGAGTGCTCGGCGGTGACGATGGTGCCGCCTCGGATCAGGATTGTCATGACGCCGTGCCTTTCATGGGGGTTCGATGCCGCAGCCGCGCAGGATGAGTTGCAGGATCAGCGCCTCGCCGGTGGCGTAGGCGGGCGGGGTGATCGTGGGGAGGCCGAGGACGGCGGCGATCTGGATGTCGAAATCCGCGTAGGTCTGGGTCATTGCCCAGAGCAGGAAGAACAGGTGCCGGGGGTCGGTTTCGGCCATGACGCCCCGGGCGATCCAGCCTTCGATGACCGCGGCCTTTTCATCGACCTTCCGGCGGAGCGCGAGGCCGAGATAGGAGCGCAGATGGATCGCGCCGTGGAGGACTTCGTTGGCGAAGACCTTCGAGGCGTAGGGGCGCTGGCGCGAGAGGGTCATTTTCGCGGCGATGTAGGCGCTGAGCGCGGCGTGCGGATGGGAGTCGGGCTGGATGCTGTCGGTCGCGTCGAGCCAGAGGGCGAGGATGTTTTCGAGAACCTCGGTGTAGAGGCGTTCCTTGGTGCCGAAATAGTAATGGAGATTGGCCTTGGGCAGGCCGGCGGCGGCGGCGAGCCTTGTCATGGTGGCACCCGCGAGGCCGGATTCGGCGAAGACCCGCTCGGCGGTGGTCAGGATGTGGCTGATGAGTTCGGCCGATCGGGCCTGACGGGGGCGGCTTGCACTCGCCGTGCGCAGGGCAGGCGGATGCGGCGCCGGTTGGGGCGGATAGTCTGCATAAGTTTTGGGCGAATGGGTCCGTTTGTCTGGCGCGCTGGTCATTGCAAGAAATAACTTGACCATCCGGTCAGGTCTGGTCAAGCTGAATGTGATGACGGGGTTGGGTCGGGATGAACGAAACCATCATTTGTGATCGCGCTGACGTGCCGGATGTTGCGGCGGGGCGCCTGCCGCCGGAACGGATCGCCGCCGGGTTCTGCGAGGCGCATCCGCCTTTGTCGCTGGATCAAGCGGCGATCGAGGCGGCGCGGTGCTATTTTTGCCACGACGCACCGTGCGTGACGGCGTGCCCGACCGGGATCGATGTTCCCGGCTTCATTCGGGGCATCGCCACCGGGAATCTGACCGGGGCGGGGATGCGGATTTTGCGGGCGAATATCATGGGCGGGTCGTGCGCGCGGGTGTGCCCGACCGATATTCTGTGCGAGGGCGCCTGCGTTCGCACCGCGCAGCAGGGGCAGGCGGTGGCGATCGGGGCGTTGCAGCGGGTCGCGACCGACCATGTCATGGCGCGGGCGGCGGCGAACGGGGTTCATCCGTTTGCGCGGGCGGCGGCGAGCGGGCGGCGCGTGGCGATTGTCGGCGCGGGTCCCGCGGGGTTGGCGTGCGCCCATGCGCTGGCGCGGGCCGGGCATGAGGTTGCGATATTCGAGGCGCGCGGCAAGCCGGGCGGGCTGAACGAATACGGCATCGCCGCCTACAAGCTGGTGGATGAGTTCGCGGCGCGCGAGGTTGCGTTTATTCTCGGCATTGGGGGTATCACCATCGTGCCGGGGCGGCGGTTGGGGCGCGGGGTCGATCTGATGGCTTTGCGGCGGGATTATGATGCGGTGGTGCTGGCGATCGGGCAGGCCGGGGTCAAGGCGCTGGGGATAGCGCGCGAGGAGCGGGTTCATGTGCTCGATGCCGTCGATTTCATCGCCGCGTTGCGTCAGAGCGGCGATCGGTCGCGGCTGGCGGTGGGGCGGCGGGTCGTGGTGATCGGGGGCGGCAATACCGCGATCGATGCGGCGACCCAGGCGAAGCGGCTGGGGGCGGAGGTGGTGACCATCGTGTATCGGCGGGGGCGGGGCGAGATGTCCGCGACGCCGGCCGAGCAGGAGTGGGCGCTGACCAACGGGGTGGCGCTGCGGCTTTGGGCGATGCCGGTGGGGATCGAGGGCGGTGATGGCGTGCGCGCGGTGCGGTTTGCCCGGACGTCGCTCGATGCGGCGGGGCGGCTGGTGATCGGGGCCGAGGAGTTTTCGATCGAGGCGGATATGGTGCTCAAGGCGGTGGGGCAGACAGTGCAGGAGGATGAGCCCGATCTGCTGCCCGCCATAGCCGGCGGGCGGATCGTGGTGGACGGGATCAGCCGGGAGACCTCGATGCCAGGGGTGTTCGCGGCGGGGGATTGCATCGCCGGGGTCGATCTGACGGTGCAGGCGGTCGAGGACGGGAAGCGCGCGGCGGCGGGGATCGAGGCATGGTTCGGCGGAGCGGGGTCGGGACATGGCTGATCTGAGGGTCGATTTCGCGGGGATCCGGGCGCCGAACCCGTTCTGGCTCGCGTCCGCGCCGCCGACCGACAAGGCGTATAATGTCGAGCGGGCGTTTCGGGCGGGGTGGTGTGGAAAACCCTCGGCGACGATCCGCCGGTGGTGAATGCGAGCAGCCGTTATGGCGCGGTCGCGTTCAACGGCGAGAGACTGATGG
>Ga0315298_1002151_pt1 | contig 34274 bp, 35 predicted proteins | sample WHS_1_MG_FD_203077 | JGI IMG/M metagenome (GOLD analysis project Ga0315298, IMG submission 203077) | Extremophilic microbial mat communities from Washburn Hot Springs, YNP, Wyoming, USA - WHS_1_MG | ecosystem: Environmental > Aquatic > Thermal springs > Hot (42-90C) | place: USA: Wyoming...
ATTATTTGATCAACTGTTAATCTTGACATAATTAATTATGCATAGGTTTTTTTAATACTGTTAAAATCGATTAAATCTTTCAAATCAGGATCAGCCTGTATACTCAAATTTACATCTGTCTTAGTTTCTTTAAGTGTATCAATTAGCTTAGATAGTATAGGGGCTATTGCAGATGATCCACCTGGTGACATTGATGTCGCCCCGATCGCTCCGATATTAGCTAATCCTGTTTCCTGTACAGATGTATTTATACGTTTTAAATACTCATTTGATTTAGCCTGTTGGATCATTATTACATCTAATTTGCTTAATCCTTGCTTAGTACCATCAGAATTACCAAGGGCTTCTAAACCTGTTTTTTGTTCTTCATTATATTTTTTAATCTCATCTTGTAAAGGTTTTAAAAATGTGTCATCCATTCTACTGAAAGTAAAAAATTTATAAGCTCCTACAAAAAGTCTTAAAAGTGCACTAATTATATTAACTATCAAATTTATTCCTTGTTCCATTGCACTCTTAGTAGATGTTAGTGCATCATTGACCTCATTCATTATGTCATTACTAGCAGATACTCCTTTTACCTGTTTGTTTAAAGCATCGTACAATTTAACGCCTACTTCCATTTGTTGTATTCCAAAAATATCCATTACCGCTTTAACTCCTACGTATTGATTTTGTTGTATTTCTGGAAATCTAGTTTGAAGTTCTTTTAATGTTTTTTGTACTAGTTCTAAACGACTATTTGTTGTATTTTGTCCTGAAGCTGAACCTCTATAAAAATCCAACATTGTATTAGTCAAATCTGTACCACCTAATCCAGTTGTTAACGATATATAAGCCGCTAATTTTCCTGAAGACAACTGAGCTAGAGATGATATAACACTTTGTGTTAGCTGCTCACTCATTTCAATACCTACATTTAGTCCTGAATAGAAGCGTCGATATACATCACTTACCTCAGAAATCTGTATTCTTTGTAATTTAAATTGTTCTGTTTGATCAGCCACGAGTCTTAAAAATCTTTCAGGAGCAACTCCCAAATTATATGCTTCGTTAATAACATCTTTTACAGATTGCATTGCTTGTGCTGTGTTTTTTCTAAAAACATCTTGAAACTGAAATGTGTATTTAGCTATATTATCTAATGGGATTTTAAAACCTTCTGAAAGTATTATTAAATCATTAGTCATACTAGCAAAACTTGTTCCAGTTATGCCTTTTATTTGTAATCCCATTGTATAAAAATCTTGTAGTAGCTTATTTCTTAACTCATCTGTCACAAATCTAGTAGAGGCAAGCAAACTTGATCCTGCTGTCCCCATACCTATCGTATATGAAGTGCCAAACATGCCTGCTGACTCTGCTCCCATTTTACCGAATATCTTTGCTGTTTTTTCTGCGTATCCACCGAGTATACGTCCCATGTCCATATTATTAAACATAGCTAAAATTATGGATGGAAGATTTAAACTTTGCATTGACAAACCGAATTTACCTAATACCTGATCTGCCAAATTTTCACCAACCTTTTTAGTATTTTCGTATAACTCGTTATGTGGTGTTTCTTTACTTTCTTTTATTGTTGTTTTATCTTTGGTTACCAATTTTAATAATTCTTCGCGTGCTCCTACTGATATTTTACCTTCTTTATATGCTTTTATTATATCTTTTTGAACTTTATCTAGTTCTTTAGCGGACTCTTTTAATTCATCATATTTCTTACCCGATAGGTCTAAACGCTTTTTAAAATCTTCAAAAAGTTGGACTGATTCTGATATTGCTTTATTATATGAATCAACAAGACTAGCTTGATTTTTATTTGTTGTCCGGTTGGAACTACTGCTAGTTCCAATTCCAGTGCCGAGCACTACAGTTGGTTCTCTTTGTGCACCCATTTCATTATAAATTTTGACAGAAGATTCTGACAATTCAGACAATTTTTTATTAAAAAGACCTAATCTTTTTTTAACATTTTCAATAATTTTAGCATAATTTGATACCAATTTGCTATATGAATCATTAGTTTTTTTAATTTCGTTTTCAATCGATTCTGTTACCTTTTTAAATTGTTCTGACGATTCACTGTTACTTATATTTTGATTATTTTCATTTGGCTGTTGATTAGATGGTTGTGATCCTGTTTCGTCTGCCATTTATTCTCCAAGTTGTTCTAACAAATCGTTAAATCCCATTCCATATTCTTTTTTCAATCTTTCATCAAAATTTTCATCTTCATAAACTATTGCATTAGAATTATCTTTAGTATTTACATCTAAATAAGGATTAATTGCTTTTAAAAATAATTCTATCTTTGATACCTCTTCTTTCTGGTCTTCTACAAAATGAAAGAAGGCCCATTCAATTTCTGAATAGGGAATGTATTTTAATTGACTAGGTCTTATTTTGAAGGTTTTGCAGTATTTCCAGATGAGACGGCCGAAGTCTGTTCCGAATTTTTTTTTAAGGCTTCGAAACCCTCTTCATTCTCTTTCTCAAGATTTTCATATTCATTCCAAAGGAGTCTCAAAAAATCTTTTTGAAGAGATTTAAGAACTTTACGACCTTCATCGACGCTAAAGAATTTTACATTCCCTATTTGCTCTATTGCCCTTGTTAGTGTTTCTATTTGTAATCTATATGTTTTATAGAGCAAATCATCCGGTGTACTTGCTAATGTTTTTAAAACGTCTTCTTGTTCTTCAACAGACAAAGTATGCATTACCAATTTCATGTCTTTTAATATTGTCTTTTCTTTTTTTATCCTTCCCAATCCTGCCAGTTCTTGTAGTTCCATTTAACTACCTCCTTTTCTTTTATGCCCAGCTTGTTCTTATTAATCTAGTAGCATTTCCGTCGCATGACTGTTTTATTAGGTCTGCACTTCCTATATCTATACTTAATGGTCTTTTACTAAATCTGCATCCTAGTAAATATGTAGACCTATTCTGCATCGTATCAAACCCTCCAGGAGCATATCTACTTTCTTTCATCTGTATAACAAAAGGAAATTTCATTTCTAGTAAAGACTCAACATTAAAGCCAAAACGATCGATTATATCATCAGTATATAATATAACACCTTCAAGAGTAAATTTTATAGTTTCCTTTCCAGGAGCCCATTCAACCACTAATCCTTGGTTGTCAGGATCGAATTCTCTCCATTCATGTAAATCGATACTTTGATCTATTGAAATTTTTTGAATTGCCCCTATTTTTAATAGTTTTTGAACTGCGCCTTCAATATTAGCTGTAGTTACACTTAGCCAGTCTATTGTAGTTATGTCTGAACTTCCTAATATCTCTATTGACCTTGGTAATTTTGCTTTAGTAGCTGCTAATGGTATTGCCATAATTTAAGTTCCTCCCTTTTATAATCCTATTGAGAATTTAACATCTATATAATTAAGTGGATAGACTGGAGTAATTCTCAAAGAAATATTTATTTTAGTTGGATTCTGTGAATCCCTAGCTATAGAAAGATTTGAATATCCCATAAGTACATTTGATTTTGTTAAGGATTCAACTATTTGTTTTATAGTTCCTTCTATAGAAGAAAAGGTTCCTTGATCTATAATGGTCCCAATAAACATTTTATCTAATATATTTTTTAAGAGTTTAACAAAAAAATCACCTATTCTAACTAAGCTCACTTCCATATTATTAGTTGAAGAGGTATCAGTTGTTATTCCATAAACAACTCTTATTGTTTGTATAGAAGAGGTTTCAACGACTAAAACCCCACTCTCTATCAATTCTTCAATCTGAGTTTTTAAAATTGTAGTAGGTACCTCATATATTCCTGATAACTCTTTTCTAGTAAGAGGCTCAGATATCTTTACATCAGGATTTCCTAGAATACCACTCATAGCAGCATTCAAATACATTCCAGACACACTATATATTGTTCCATTTATTCCTATATTTATTTTAGATGGATAGGTTAGAATCATTCTGGATGACCCTAAACTCGAACCAAGTTGTTTGTATCCATCAAAAGTAGTCGTATCAACTGGACAAACCATTGCTATTCTATTTTTTCCTTCACTCGGTTGTGAGAGTTGATAGACGTGTGCCTTTAAATCCGAAAAAAGGGTTTCAAATCCAGTTGAATTTGTGAATAGAGGAACAACCACATCTACTGTTTTTAAAGTTATTTTATTTAATGCATCTGTAAATCCTGCATACGTAATATTACCACTTACAGGTTTGACCTGAACTATATTTATCTTTTTACCACCATTTAAAAAATACAAGTAGGAGGCGAGAGAAATAGTGTTTACTGTACTTATTTCACCATACGCATTTATTATATCTGACAGGTTGTAAAAACTTTTAAAGTCGTAGTCAGAATCAATTTTATTTATTTCGTATGAAACAGTATATTTGGTTCCAGCTGTAGGAGCATTTCCTCCACTTATCCAAGTAACAGCATTTGGATTAGCAGAATCTAATTTATAATCTGTATCGAGTATATATTGATTTTGTTTCTCATCCCAAATTTTACTAGCAAGAGAAGCAACTATTCTACCTGATTCTACATTTAGACTTTCATGATCATCTGCACTTTTTGTCACGACTTCATCTTTAACTGAAATAGTTGTTTTACCTACACCGATAAAGCAAACCTCTGCTGTACTCATCGGAATATTTAAATTCTCAGTAGTAGGAACTAATGTAACTTGAACTCCTGGTATTATTTGTTCTGCCATGTTTTTACCTCTTAAAAAATATTTAGTCTTAAAAAAGCAATTTTATATTAGAGTGTTATTGATTTCACTAATTCTATCCTCACCTATATCTTCAGTTATTATCCATTCAGAAATGGTATTAGTTGAAATTCCACCCTTATATAGTATTCTTCCTCCATATTCAGCTTCAGATGGAGAATCTGCCTTTACTTCTCTCAATTCTATTCCTAGAGGCCCTAACTTATCTCTTACTACTCTCAAATAGTAGTATACTTTGTCACAAATTTCATCTCGTTCTATACTGCTAAAAGCAAATACATCTATTCCTACATTTCCAAGTAATATATTCCCTCTAGTTTTCGTGTCAGGTCCTGATTCTATTAAGTCATCCCCAAAAAAGAAGGTACTTCCTCTATCAGAAAATCTGGATATTACTATTGTTGGAATTTTAATCGTTTCGAGTGCGTATGTATCTGTTACTTCTACTTTAGTATTCAAGAAGTCAGTCATGTCAGAATTTGGAATGTTTACATAGGTATAGTCAGGATCTGTTTTAAATGATTCTCTGAGACTGAGTACAAAAGCACTCCTCAGTTTTTTCTGAAGTATATATGGGCCTATTCTCGAATCTAAAGTTTCTATTAGATAGGGCATCTCAAAATAAAAGTAATTTTATATTATAGCTGAGGAACTGGAATTTTATATAGAATGCTTGTAGGTTCCAGAAGTCTGAGGTCGAATCTCTGGCTTAAAACTACTCCTCTCCAGGTTGTTCTTTTTATATTTAGAATCTCGTGTCTTTCCCCAGTATCAACACGAACAATTATATCTCTATCTAGAAGGTTAGGTTCCCAGAGAGTCCAATTGCTAGCAGTGTAGTCCATTTCCAGTCCATATTCTTTATATTTGACACTTCTAACATTTGGATTTACAAAGCTAATCATTATGTTAATAGGAGTGTGATATCCACCTAAATACTTAGTTCCATAACAAGGATCCACTGCTCCTACTGCCATCTGTCTATGCTGATTCCTCAGTTGATCGAATTCAGGACAGAGTTGTCCACTATACTTTCTTTTCAACAACCATACTTTTGTTCCACCCATTTCTAACAGCCACTTGTGTCTTCTTCTGATTTCCAGAAACCACCTAGGATTTACCTTAGTAGATCTAAGATATTGGAGTTGGGTTCCATCATCTGGTTTTAATAAATTTTGTTCACTTAATGCTTGAGGAATTGCAGGATCGAATGGTTGGTTGTTAAATGCATCTATATCTAAATCGGTGGAAGGAAGGGTACTAGCTAAATCGCTTTCTCCATCAGGATTAACTGCTGTAACTTTATACCACCACTGAAAAGGGTATACTTCAGTAAGTGGAACTGTGTCATTATAAAATAGATCAGTCACAGGATTAATATTTATCTTTTCGAAATCCCCATACGACACTTCTGAACGATATATATTATAAGATGTCACAGTAGGGTCACTTGAAGGATCCCAGTATATCTTCTTTTCTCGAGTAGAAATATTTAAATTTTTAACGTGTATACCCGTGACCTGAGACGGAATAGCCATATACAAAGAAGAAATAGTATATTATTTGTCGTCATCCATACAATCAATTGTCTCAGTGTATATATGCATAACAATATATACTTTATTAATCTTTTTAAGATTGAAAGAAAGATCAGCACTCAATTTAATTGGGTCTAAAACCCAAAGACGGTTTAACATTTGAAGTCCATTAAAAGTGGGATACACTCTAAAACCATCAGGTTTTTCATTAGCAAATACATCAAATCCTTTCTTCAATTCTATCTCTTTTTCGATTTCTTTGTATGGAATATACGGTTTGCCTTCTTCTTTAACCTCTTCCTGTATTTCTTTCTCGATTTTTATCTGCTTAGTATCTACTATATTATATATTCCTACAACCTCAGAGTTTCGACGCTCTACTTTGTCTAATTTAAGATATATATCTACTCTAGTGTCGTCGTTCATATCTTCACATAAAATGATTTGATTTATAAAAGTTTTTTCCGCAAATTTAAATGCGCTCTCTTTTTTACGGAAATAAATATCATCTGATCCTTTTACAGCGTCTGTCAATAAAATTGAATAATATTTCATGGGTCCTCCTAAATATATTATATATGAAAAGGAAAAGGGGTTCAATCGATTGAACGAATCTTGAAATCTTTATATAATATGTACTATGAATAATTATAAAGAAACAATTAATAAATTTTCTGAAGAACAAATTCGTACTATTTTAACACAGGAACGCCCGATAGATGCATGCCGTCTTTTAGATTGTTCTAAAAAAATATATTATAAATTATTAAATAATTTAAATATTCCTAAAAAGGGGAGTTCTGTACTTGGTTTAGGAATGAAGAAAAAACATGAAATGGAATATAAGGAGATTTTCGAAAAACATTCTGAAGATGAAATTTTTGTTATATTAAATGAATCGAGTAACTGGCATAACTTTGCAAATAAACTAGAGTGCACCAGGAGTAACTATTTTGAATTACTTAATTATTTCTATAATAAGATATTCGAAAACTTCAAAGCTGACGAAATACGAAATATCGTATTAAATAACACACAAGAGGAAGCCTGTAAGATATTGAAATGTACACGATATGGCTATCAAAAGCTTCAAGATTATCTTTATGATGATATTTTTAAGAGATTCAAAGAAGATGAAATAGTTTCAATATTACAAAACAATAAAAGGCAACAAGCTTGTGAAAAATTAGAATGTTCAGTACGAAATTATTATAAATTACTAAATCGTTTTAGACTTTCTGAAGTGCTGTCGCCAGATCTCCAGGTAAAAAAAGAAAAGAAAAGAAAGAAGAATATAAAAGAATTGTTAATACATATTCTAAAGAAGACCTATTAAAAATACTAACTACTAATAGCCCTGGTGATGCCCGTAATATACTAAAATGTAGAAAAAATGTATATTATCAACTTCTTAAAGAATTTAATCTTCCTTTTCAAAATAAGATCAACTATGTTAATGGAATGAAAAGAAAGTACGAAAATAAATACAATGAGGTATTTAAAAGATTTACAGAGGATCAAATAAAAGAGATATTAGTTAAAGAAGATCGAGGGGATTCCTGTAAACTATTAAGTGTATCAAAAGGAATCTATTATAAACTACTCAAATATTTTAATCTTCCTACAAAAGTGGGGCAAAGAAGAAATACTGTTTTAAAATATACTGATGAACAATTAATAGAATTATATAAAAAATACAATGGGAATATCATTAGATTAATAGAAGAAGAAAAGATAGAAAGAGGATGGACCGTTCGAATTAGATTAGAAGAACTTGGATACATAGGAAAAGGAAATACAGAAAGTAGACCGTCCTGGTGCAAAGGAAAAACAAAAGAAACAGATCCTAGATTAAAAAAAATATCTGAGAGGTTAAAAGGAAAACCGTTTCCTTATCAAGGCCCGCCATGGAATACTGGATTAAGGAAAGACACAGATGAAAGACTTAGAAATCTATCAAAAAAGCTAAAGAATGGATATGCTTCAGGAGAAATAAAACATTGGTGTAAAGGAAAAACTAAAGATACAGATCCTATTCTTAAAAAATTATCTGAAAATAGAAAAAAAGGTATACAGGAAGGTCGTATAAAAATTTGGACAAAAGGATTATCGAAAGAAACAGATCCTCGAATCCAAAAAATGGCAGAAAAATTAAAAGAAGGATATAGAACAGGACGTTTTTCAAATGTCAATGCTATTTTAGTACAAGCTTTTAACAAAACTCCTAGCACTGAGAAAAGAGTAATGAAAATCTTAAAAGAGTTAAATATAAAATATGATCATCAAAAACCAATGGGTAAACTAATTCCTGATTTTGTAATAGAAGATAAAAAAATAGTGATTCAAGTACAAGGCTGTTTTTGGCATAGATGTCAAATATGTAGTAAAAAAGTTTTTTCTAAAAATGAATTATATGAACAACGTTTAAGAGAAATAAAACAGGTTAAATTCTTCTCAAAACGGGGATACCGCACTTTATTTATTTGGGAACATGAACTTAAAAATTTAGAAGAAGTTAAATCAAAAATTCTTAGGTTTTTAAAATTATTAAAATAGCTCACATTGAGATTAGCGCGATCTAAATCCAAACGCTGAGCCCAAACTAATGCGCAAAAATTGACCTATTTGCGATTGATACCGTGGAGATCCCAGGCCTGTCCCATATCCAACCAGCAGCGATTTTTTCATGAACTCGACCTGTTGTGAGTAGATTTTGTATATTTTTTCTATTGAAGTATTTAGTTTTGTTGTTTGGTCGATTGTTACGCTTAAGCCGCTGTCGTTGTAGTTGAAGTCCTGAAGGGTTACTTCCATTTGTTTGAATAGCTGGACCATGTAGCTGACACCCATGTATAAGATTCCTAGTCTATTGTCAGGGAAAGATTCTCTGTCGAAGACAGTATAAGGTGGCCACGTATTGATGTCGTTGATTACTAAGTCCACGAAGAGTAGTATTTTTTCATCAGGAGCCCCAGCAATGAATGACTCTGGAATTAGTAATTTTGTATCGTGTAATAATTTGTCTTCTCTGGGTGTTGACATATACTTTTATTTAAGTGCCCCGGTTAATCCAGGGCACTCTCTGTTAAACTTTCTATAACGACCTTAATAACTTTTATTAACTTAACTCCTGAACTTACCAGGATTAGGCCTTAGTTGTATTTTTTTCTAATTCTTCTATTCTAAGTTTGCAGTTGTTTAGTACCTGGCGTTCTTTTATTACTTCTGTTATATCTTTCAAGAGATCTATATTTTTAGTTCCTTTGACGAAGTATAGTTTGTCAAAGTGGTTTAATTTTTTGAATTCTTCTACTGTCGTAATTTTTGAAAGATCTGTCATCGGCTGGTATTCGTCAAAAGCTGATTTCTTTTTTTCTTCAGTCCTATTTAATTCCGTTTGTTGAACTGTAGGTTCTCCGGCATTGTTTGTAGATACAGCAAAGGCTTCCACTTGTGAAGGAGAATCAGATTGAAGATTTTGTACCTGTCCTTCTTCTCTTTTTTCTTCCATTTTTTTCTGGTCGAATGAATTTACATTGTTGTATCTGTTTATTAATTCTTGGGTTTCTATTTCTGAAGGACGCTTTTGTTTTTTTAATTCAGTTGAAAGTTTTTCTGCTTCTTCTTTAGAATCTACTTTTTTTATTATTCCTGCTTTAAGTAGTCTTCCTAATCCACCGAATCTAAGAGATTTTTCTAAATCCTCTTTATTTAACAATTCGGTAGGGATTGTATCTCCTTTCTTTAATCTGACCTGTACTGGTTTTCCATTGCTAAATGGAATATAGAGGTCGAATATATTCGTTTCTTCTACTGCTATATATATTTCTGTTTTAGTCGTTTCCATACTTTTCTTCTCCTATTTTAATAGGGCGGAAGGAATAAATCCACTCCGCCCCCAATATAATAACCAATTACATAGTAATGGTCAATGGTAGGATACCTCTCGAGTATCTCACTAAGAAACCTACATCTTCCCATATAACGAATATGTCACCAAACTGATTGACATCTTTCATCGTTTCAACAGAAAGGTCGGTTCTTATCGCCATTACACCCACATATTCTGCAGGAGCAAGAATGTAGGCTTTGTTATCAGGAACTCGGTTAGATTCAACTACTTCAGTTCCCCATATTACGCCAAGTCTACCAGATTTAAGTATCTGTTCTTGCACATAAGGCGAATATATACCAGTACCACTACCACCAGAAGCGCTAACGTTCAATAACATCAAGTCTTCCATCCTTATAGGATTGATGAACAATTTAGCAGCTATCTGCTGGAATTTTCTGAGAGTGGCTATACCTTTTGCCATAGCAGACGGGGTAAGAGCACCAGCCCCACCATCTGAAATAGCACTGTGGAACAAAGTAGAAGCAGCATCTATAACTTTAATACCTCTTACGTCTTCTTCCATCTGCATCACAGCTTTAGCACGTTCCTGCGATCTGTTTAACAGGTCAAATTTCCTGAAGTTCGTTTCATTCCATCTCAATATAACCTTAACGGCTATCGGGCTGGTCTCTATTCTGATTCTGTCAGAATAGGCGAACGCCTGCTCAGGAAGACCTTTAACAGACAAGGAAACGGCTGGTATATTCACATCACCGTCAAACACAGCTTCCTCACCAAGACTTAATTTATAGGTCGTGAATATCTGTCTTATGCGGCCCTCATAAAGCAAATCCCTTTTTATCGGGAAAAGCATCCTTTGGGCTATTTTATCTATTCCGCCTGGGGATCTATACAAAGCGTTAAGTTTCGCTTCGACTTCTATAGGATTCATATTTTCCATATTTCAATCTCCTTATATTATAGCTTTTATCTGAAGAACTCCATCAGTAGGAGCTTTCATTATTATTCCGACTTTAGGATTTGCATTGCTATTGCTATCGGCAGTTATCAATCCGCTAGCATTAACGTAAGCCGGGGCACCAACGTTATAGGTATCCGTAGTCACAAAAGGAGATCCTCTTCCATCATCCAGAAGATTATATACTCCTCCATTTACACCAACAGAAACGAGTCCGCCTCTGTTTATTTCGCTATAGAACACACCAGTTGGAACAAATTCCCCACTCGGTTTATCCATCATTATCCTAGAAAAACCAGACGGAAGTTTAGTCGTCGGTATCATTGTAGGATCTATCACTTTAGTATCATCTAAAGCAAAGCCGAGAGGCTCGCCTGAACCATCATAAGCTTTTATAGTGACGCTATCGACAAGTTTAACAACTTGGCCGGATATTATATCACCACTTGGCTTATATCCTGGGAGTCTATTTACTTCTTTTACTATGTCTATCATACTATTTTTCCTCCTTAATTTATTGCCAATCTAATTTTTCAATCCAATCTCCTTCATCATTTGAATCGATTGGAACATTGATTGGGTTACTAAGAACTTTTTTTGAAGCTGTAACGTTAATCCTTCCTATTGAATCAGCAAAAGCTTTAAGAGATTTGTCATCCATTTTAAGTAAGTCAGCCACCTGTTTATTAACAGACGCATCCAAACCTATCTTTTTGGATTCCATTACTGTCTTCCCTTCAGCCTGTGCATGTTTCATCGCAGATTCATCTACAGCTATCATCCCTTTCTGCATCATTTCTTCTACGAGATTTCTCGCATATATTAACTTTTCTCTAAGAGCTGATCTAGTTCTTTCGATAGCTAATTCAGCCTCTATTTTCTTTTCTTTTTCTTTAGTCTCTTCTGCTTTAGAAGGACTTACTTCATTTTCAAATACTTCTAAGAGATTCAAGATGTAATCATAAACAGGTTGTGCAGATTTCCTAGGTTCAATTTTTGTCTTGATATCAAATTTCTCCCATAAATCGTGCAATTTTTTTATTACTTTTTCAGTTCCTGTTTCTTTTTCCTCTTTGGATTCCATTCCCTCTTCTTTCTTTTCCTCTTTAACTTCTTCTTTATCAGATTTGGATTCCTCTTTTTTCTCTTTTTTAGATTCATCCTTTTTTTCTGATTTAGGAGTTTCTTTCATCAACTCATCAATTTTGGAATCTTCTTTCTTGTTGTCAGACTTAGATTCCTTTTTTTCATCTATAGCAGGAATATCTTTAAGTAGTTTATCCAGATTAAGAGGTTCTTTCTTTTCCTCTTTTAAAGGCTTTTTATCTTCTTTAGGTTCCTCTTTTTTAGCCTCAGTATCTGGTTTTATCTCTTTATTCTCTTTGTTATCTACTACAGATTTGATAGCCTGAGTATTTAATTCGGCTTTTTTCTCGGGTACATTATACCCTTTTTCTCTAGCCATGCTATATGCTATAGCCACCGCCTGATCTTCAGGTTTTCCTTCTTCTCTTAATTTCTTAATTTTTTCAGAAATAAAGTTAGAAGCTTCATCTGTCATTTTATCCTCTGCTGTTAATGGAATTTCCTGTATTAAAGTATCATTATGAAATACTAGAAGATTTTCTTTCCCTAGTTTATTAGCAACTTTAAATACTTTAACACCTTTATCAAAAGCGAATCCCATTATCTTTTTAGATTTCTCTATGGTATTTTCAGACTCTATCTCTTTTTTAACACCATCTCTAGCTTTATCCCATTCATTAGCAGGTTTTTTAAGTTCTTCTTTATATTGTTCCTCAAGATCTTTAGTTGTTTTTCCTTCTTCAACCACTGTTGGATCTTTACCTGCAGCTGGGCTGCTATACTGTACACTTTTCTCTGAAGGAAAGCCGGGTTTAGGTTCTTTAGAACCATCCATATAATAATATTCTTTCCCACCTTCTTTCGCTTCAGCACTTCTATTTAATTTGGATACCTTCTCAGTTAATCTTTCGATTATCTTCTTTTTTATTTCTTTTAAATCACTTTCTTCTATATCCTTCATTTCTTTATCTTTAGGATCATCTATTTTCCCAGCTTTTCTAGATACTATAGATTCTTTAATATCTTTTAATTCTGGGTCAACCTTAGTTTTTTTAGTTTCTGATTCAATTTCATCGTTTACTTTTTGAAATTGCTCATACTCTGAAGGTTTATTCCTCTCTATGTTAGATAAATCTTTTTCAGATGACTTTTTTTCGATAAAATTAAGCAAGCTAAGATATTCAGATGCATTCAATTTCATAAGAACCTTTTTTAATTCATCTTGTTCATCCTTAGTTGTTTTAACTTTTTCAAAAGTATCTTTCATTTTTTCTAAAGAAGGATCTTTCGAAGAATCCTGTTCTTCTTTAGTCGTTTTTATTTTAACTTCTTTTTCTTCAGTTTTACCACTTTTTATTTCCATATTTACCTCACTTTTTGAATTCGAGACCTGATTTAATCTAAGTTTAGCAATCAAATCTCTTATTTTGGCTTTTGAATCTGCCGGAGTAGCGACCAGGGATAATTCAACAAAATTAATATCTTTATTTATTGAATAACAAAGTATCTCTTGTCCATTGACATTAAAGTTTGTTAATAATCCATATCTAAGATGGTCACAAAATTCTTCAACTGTGTGTGCTTCTTTATTACAAATAGAACAAACTGCTGAACCACAAGAACAACCCATAGAAACAGAATCAATAACTCCTGTTTCTATTTTTCTACAAATATCCGGATATAACTTCTTATCTACTTTACACAAGCATTCAATCCATACTTCTTTGGTTTCCGGATCTACTACTATCTGAGAATCTATAATCTTTCCTACTGATTTCTCAACATCCTTGGAATCATGATTCAAGAACAACCCTCTTCCAATAAATGTTTTATATGATTTAATTAATTCAGCTAAAGGAAAGTAGTCCCCATTTCCATTTGGACCTGAGGTTTCTCCTGCAGAGATTGCTCTAGCCCAAAAATACAAAAAATTCTCTTTATCCAAGGGTTCTACCTGAACTGGTGTTCCTGAAAATCCAGCATTACCCTCTGGAATCTGTGTAATATTTTGAGTTACTTTAGGGGTAACTGAAGGTTTCACAGACGGAGTAACATTTTTTTTAACTACAGAAGTAATATTTCCTACACTTCCAATTTTTAAAATCATAGTTCTTCGTAACTCCCATCATAATAAACTGCGATATCCGGGTGTTCATCATCTGGGATATCTGTATAAACTAAAAGATAACAGCTTTTATCATCAGGGTGAGTCCATTCAGCCAACGGGGCATCATAATTTAAGGATTGTAAGTATTCACCAAGATTACGTACTCTTATTTTCTGATTCTTACAAACAGGACAGGCATTAGGGCTTGATACCAACCTTACTTTGTCATATCCTGCTTCTAGTAAATCTTGTAATATACCTAACGATTCATCTTGAGCATGCTCAGCAATCTTACTTATCTTTTTATGCCATGTATCTTCAAATCTGGTCATAATTACTTTTTAGAGATCAAAATACCAATTTGATCTATTAAATTATAACACTCATCCTTTAATGATTTTTGAAATTGATTAAAACTTCTATCACTCATTTCACTTATTCGAGCTAAATCTAATGCTCTACCCATAAATTTTTGCAAAGCATTAGAGACCACTCTTTTTATATTATCTTCTTCTTTTATTATTTCGTTGTCCTGAACCTTATTATCCATAAGCAAATCTTTCCTTTTTAAGGTTCATTCACGGACTGGTAGGTGCCCTATTTGAACTCTAGAATTATCTATGAAAAAAGTAATATTATACTATTTATAATATATTAATGACTGCTCCACAATGTGGACACTTTATCGATATCTTTTCTGCTTTTTTAACTAGTATAATTTCGTCTTTATATTTTATATCCACACAGTCATCTGCCTTTTTAGCTATTAATCTAAAGCATACAGGACATTTAATCTTGTCTGCTGAATTGTTTATTAACTCTCTTTCAGATTCAAATTGTTCAATATCTTTTAATACAGTTTTAATTTTTTCAGGTGATCCTTTTTTCTCTATTGCCATATTATTCTCCTATATTCATTTCAGGAAGAGGGGATTCTGACTGTGTCTCCTCTATTGCTGGAGGAGGTGGAGTAAGACCTGTTTCTGTCCCTACTGTTTTATCTGTCCTGACCTCATCTTTAGAATGATCGAATTTTTCAGGGATTCTTTTACCATCTGTTTTGTCATATATTGTACCTTTTTCCTCTTCAAGCTGTCTTCTTTCCATGTCATAATCTAGATTGCTGAATTTGCTAAATAAAGTTTTGGTTGAAACAAAGCCTTTAGAATGGAGTTCCTGATATACTTTTCTTTCATCATCTTCATCGAGTCTAAGACTTTTTTCCCACTCAATTTTAGGAAGAATTAATTTTTTAAATTTTCCTTTGTGTATAAAAAAATTGTTTTCTTCGCTTACACGTCTAAACACATGGTTGTATATCCATCTTTCGAAGGTATCTCTTACTATTTGATATTCCATCATCAATTTATTTAAAGAGATAGTTTTAGTATTTGAAAAGGAAGGTCCTTCTCCTAATATTAAATTCTTATTAACTCCTAGACCCACTAAGATCTGATTTTCAACATATCCAAGATCCTCATATATATTTAACAATTTATCTTTTACACCTAATACTTTATAGTCTACTATAGGAGGATAGACCATAGAGAAAGGAGGATTCTGAATAGCTGAATTAAGCATATTTTTAAAATTTTCAAGATCTTCATCCGAAGGAAGAATATTTTTATCTATATTGCCAAGAGTCCATAATTCAAATGGCAATTGATGACGCTCTGCTATTTTCATTTGGGCTAAACGTATATAATCTTGATATATTAATATTTTAAATAAACATTGTATTATAGGAGTACCTCTCAAAGCGGATGGGCTGGTTAATCTAGCAATCATAGAAACATTTTCATTATCTAATTTGACGTTCTTATTTGATTTAATTGCTTCAATCATTGCTTCAGGGATTTTACTTGTGTCGACATTTGGATCATCTACTTGTTTTTTTATTTCATCTGTTAAAATAAGTTCAAATCTTACTTTATCATCGAATAATCCCTGTTTGACCTCGATTAATTCAGGTTCTAATAATATAAACTTTTTCCATTTTTTTTCTGTCTCATCCCATTCACCCATTGGTATAGCTTCTCCATAAAGATGATATGATAAACTAGCCTGCAAAATAAATTCATACAAATTCCATCTTTCATTATCAATGATGTCATTAAAATATTCTATTATTTCTTTATCTTCTCCTATTAATTTAAACTTAGAGAATGGATATCTACTATGAAACATTATAATTGATTGAATATAAGGTTCCAAATTAAAATATATTCTTGCCCATCTTAAAACTTCTTGCCTACTTTTAGGTAATAACCAAGTTTCTGGAGTTAATTCTGGTGTATAAAATTGAGCACTAGTAAGAGAAACAGAACCAGCTGCAGCTGAAGCCTGTTTGATAATAGTACGTTTATTTAAATCAGTATTCCACAATTCTCCTATCTTTTTTATTCCTTCTTTATTGTCATTGTTCATCATCAACCTCCAGAATTTCTATCTGTCTTTTTAAATTTTGTTCTGCTGATCTTAAATAATTATAATCAAGATCTGTTTCGCTCTTTATGAAAACCTCGATATCTTTTAATTCATTTACAATCTGATATAATCTTATTAAAATATTTTTCTTGTCCATAATTTTCCACCAGTATTAAAAACACTGGATTTAAATAGTCCAGTACACTTTCTGACTCCTGGAAGTTGATATCCTATTGCTAATCCTTCAGTCAACATATTATCAGCAGCAAAGACTGCAAGTGCATTCGAAAAACAACCGTCATCATGTAATTCGTCAGGTGATTTGATTTCATGATTTATTCCTGAAGATGAAATATGTCTTTCTAGGGAACACCACTCTTCGAAATGTTTCTTTAACGTCTTATACACTTCGTTCTTAGGAATCATGCTATTAACAACAGTGTATGGATAAAAGAATCTATCATTTCTTAATTCTAATATAATGTGATCTATCATTGCATTCTTGAAGTTTTTTCCACTTTTAGGATCTTTACTATGAAAATAAAGACCTTTAATAGGAATTCCTTCTTTAATCATTATATCAACAAGGCCTGATCCCATATTCCCATAGTCAGCTAATCCAAATTTGCATTTAAATCTTCCTTTTTGTGGATGTATTAAATATATTATTTCTCCAACCTGAGTAGATAAATCACCTTTCCATTCATGGGAAAATACTACTTCTTTTCTATTATCCTGGGTTTTTCTAATTACAGAAAGAGCAGTAAAATCACTTTTTTCTTTATTTCCTGTTACCACACCTCCTGCGAAATCTAGACCGAAGTAATATTCGTCATATTGATTACCTACCTCTAGAGGCTCAAATGAACCTGAAGATAGTTTTATCTGGTCATCCTCTGTTAATACTAGACTTAAATTATTTAGCCAAGTCATCTCATATTGTGTAATAAAGTCTTCTTCTGACATATTTGTAGTAGACTCAAACCACAACTCAGGATTATTCGGAAAGTTTTTAATCTTTAATGATTTAGGCATCTGTTCTATTATTACTCTTGGATATAATTGATTATTTATCTTAATAGAACCACCCAGGTGATATTTGGGACACTTTTTCCAATCATGAATAATCTTTGTATATGGACTTCCTTCCTGAAATGCCCTCCAAAAATGACCTTTATACAAAGGAACCCCTAATTGAATGATCTTTCCGATTGGGGATGACGAAATCATTGGGGCTAATCTTTGAGAGAATGAGAAATCTGAGATTCTTTGGGATTCATCACACACTAGAATATCGAAGTGGTAGCCTTCTCCTTCGGTTTCCTGAGCTGCAGATTGAGCCATAATAGATGATCCATTTTTAAACAAAAGAAATGTTTTGTTACAACGATCTAATTCTAAATATGTATTTTTAATTCTTTCGTTTAGAACCCTTATGTTTATTTCATCTAATATTCTAATGGCCTGAGCTGCCTTTGGACCGAAAACACCTATTTGAAGTTTAGGATATATGATACACAGAAAAACTATTCCTGCTGCAACCGCAAATGTTTTTCCAGAGGATCTACCACCTATTATGGCTACATATTTTTCGTTTAAATTAGTAACAGAATCTAGAATTTCTATTTGATTATCATATAAATCAATATTTAATTCTTTGATAAACCAATAGGATGGATCGAATACAGAATCTAGAGTGTTAAAAACTCTATCTGCAATAGTTCTATTTATTTCACCAGAAAAGATTTCGTTTATTATATCCATTTGAAACTTTCGCCTTTAAAGCGTTATTTCTTATCTATCTTAAATGCTACTTTATATCAATCTTATTCTTCAATGAAGCAGGTACGGGAACTACTTCATGCCCTGGTGTTAGTACATCACGCATTTTTTCTAACATCGAAGGCTCAGCTTTAGCCTCTTCAACTTCTATATTTTCTAATTCTTTACCTGCTTCTTTTATATCAGAAATCAAATTTTGTAATGTATTTAATTCAGAAGCAACCAATTCAACCTTTGAATTTAAATCATTAAGTGATTTCGAAAGATCCTCTAATTCAGGTATATAGATATCTGACATTTCAGCTATAAGATCGATAGCAGTGTCAAAATCATAATTAGATTGTAAAAGTTTAGAAATTAATTCAATCTTTTTATGATCATATAAAAAAGCCTTTTTTATTGAAGAAAGTCGTTTTTTTAATTTATTTAGTTCTTCTAATTCTTCAAGGTAAGGTGCAGGAATTTTTCCAATTTCCATGATTAAATCTTCTACTTCTTTAGAATTGGAATTATATTCTTCTACCAATTTATTTATTTCATCCTCTAGCATCTTTTCATTTTTAGCTAATTCTGGATTTTTCGATAACAAAATATCTTTAAACAATTGTTTAGTACGATCCATATATTGACTTAAAAGTAAATCTTTTGATTTTTTTTCATATGAAGATGGACGTACATGTATATCTAATTCATCTACTAATTCTTTCATTATTTGTTGTTTTGCCTCTTCATCTGATATTTTCGGATTATTTCGTTTAATCTCTGTTAATCTTTTTTCAATTTCAGATTCTAAATCTTTATCTGGATATTTTTCTTTAAATTTTATTTTTGTAATAACCTTTAACACATCTGGATCTGAAAGAATTTCTTGTACCTTTTCATCAAAAACGATATATGCATAGTCATTAATTTTTCCAGTCTCAAATATTTTAACTAGTTTATGAAATTGTTCTTCTGTATTAGCGGATGTCACTAGAATTTCATCTATATACTTTCTAATCTTAGCTACTATTTTTTCTATACTCGGTATCTCTTTAGTTATTTTGTTAAGAGCCCCTTCAACTGAAGATCTATAAACTTCATATTTTTCAGGTTTTGTTATCTTTGTCATTTTTCCTATAAAATATGTCACTTCATTGGCATTACTAAGTGTAGCTCTTAAGACTCGATCTACATATATTACATTTTTTTCTAATTTATTATATAAATTAAATACTTTATCATTGAACTCCTTTTCTATCCTAGTATTAAGTTCATTTACCTTTGACAACGCTTTTTCTATTTCTTCTTTTTCTATATTATACTTGTCAAATTGCTTTTTGTTAAGTGCGTTTCCTAACTGTTTTTTAAATTCAATTATATCTTTATTATCTACTATCGAATTTAAATCCAGCACTGACAAATATGTTTTGTTTAGAAATTCATTTATTTTATCTTGTATAAATAATTGTGCCTCTTCATATCCTTTTTTCTTAGCTTTGATTTCAGTCCAAACCTTTTGTAAAGTAGTTATATCTGATATCAAACTTCTAAGTTCATCTGAAAGTACTTTAATATCATTTACTTGCATAACAGTTGATTCATTCGCTTTATTTTTACTGTCATCTTTAATATTTTTAACAGCAGGGCTAGATTCAAAACCTATAGGATTATCCTCTTCTTTTTTCTTAAAAAAGAAATCTGCTTCCTTTATTAATTCTTTAATAAAATCATTGTTCATATACTCTCCTTTTAGACTATTATTAGATTCTATTGGACTTTTCGATTCTATGAAAGATTTCAAACTCTTTCCTGAATCTATAAATTCTGGATAAGAAATACTATAATTTTTATCATGAATTTCGACAATAATTAGATAAACAGGATTTTGATAAACTAATTCATCAATAAAATCATATAAATTATTAGTTGAATCAACATGAATTGATATGCATGGAAATCCTTGTGGATTCAAGCGTACCTGTACCCATCCTTCTTTTAGTAATTCAAACGGAGTTTTGCCTAATGCATTTTTTGCCCATTCACTATGAGTAAGCGAATTTAATTCGTACTTTTTACCACTTGGGTCAATCCAATATGAAGATTCTGTTCCTATTATTGATAAACTCATAATTGTTTCATTTAAAAAGCAATTTTATACTAAGGAAGTCAAAGATTCTTCTATTATTTTTATCATATTATTTTTATATTCTTCTTTAGAAATCTCATTTCTAACTCTTCTTTCTGTTTCTTCTCTCATTCTTTTCCCAAAATCTGTTTTACTAAGTAGTTTCCCTAATATATTATTATTTATTAATCCTTCATTTGATAATTCTCTTAAAATTGTATATTCCGTTTTAATAATCTCGTCCTGATCCCCCGTTTTATCAAAAGACATTATATGACTAGCTGTTATATCTATAGGTTTTTCAGGAATCCCAGTTGTCATATTAAGAGAAAACGGGGATCTTAAACTTCCACCATAGTGTAAAGTTGAGATATCAAGTCTCATTTCATCTTTATCTGCGATTCCCGTAGTTATTTTTTCATACCTTTCTGAGATTCCATCTAAAAGCTTTTTCAATTGTTTTCTTGCCTCATCTACATTAATCTTAGACCTTAGATATATAAACATATGATACCCCCTACCCCCAGTATAAAAGGTTTCTATTTTATCTACATCAAAACTATCTTTAACTATATCTTCGATTTCTGATATGATCTTAAAAATATCTTTTTTATCATATTCTTCATGGGGATCGAAGTCTATCCACAAAAGATCGGTTTCCGAGGAAGGAATAGCTCGATGAAATTCGATAACTCTGCCATTATTCCATCTATCGAAATCCTCTAATGTATTTATTTGGATATTCTGACCCGTCTTGGGATCGTGACGTATAAAAATAGGTCCGGAATCTGATTTCATTTTAAGTACAACGTCAAATCCTTTAAGATAATTAAGCATCCTTTCTTTTATGGAATCATAATAGTTCCATATATCTTTTTCTGTTTTTTTAGCACCTGAAATGACCACGTTATCCGGATGACTAGGAAAATATGCATTCATGAAAAGGGCTTCTCTAGTATTTTTTAATGTATCTAGAAATTCTTCTGCATGTTCCATTTCTTCACTGATTACATGATTGTAAACCTCTTTTACTTTTTCATCATCCGCTCTATCCCGGAAATCAGTGTATAACTTAACTGCTTTTATCTCTTCTTCTACTGATTGTATAAGATCCTTTTCCTCATCAGATTCCTGAGGTTCTAAGGTATCTATGAATTTGTTAATTAAATCAATTTGATCCTTAGTAAATTTCAATCTTTTTCTATTTTGCTTTTCGAACCAGGATCTAGCTGAATTACCCATTACATCAGCTGTAGCTTTCCAATCTGCAACCATTTCTAAAAGATATTCATCGAGCATTAAAGAAGCATCTACATTTTGAGTTGCATCATCAGGATTATCAGATACATTTAAAACAGAATCATCCCAATACTCAGGATGATGCTTACTATTTTTGGTATGATGAAATAACGCCTGTTTCTCTTCGTCAGATAAATCCTTAATTCCATTTAATTTCTTATATGTCAATTCGATATAAGGCGTTCTTTCTGGTTCTATTTTTTTAAGAAAGTCGTGTTCTTCTACGTTTTCTAATGCCTTTATATATTGTGGATATCTAAATACTATCTTTTTAACACTATCTTTTACTGAACTAATATGATCATTCAAGTATTTTTCAAAAAGACGTTCTTTTAAATAATCATTTAATTCTGTGTGTTCTTTTACCCACATGGATTTTTTTTCTATCCATTCTCGTTTTATAGTAGCCCCAATTCGTTGTGCTAATGGATCCATTCCAAAACGCAACTTATCCTCATTATGTAAATTTATAAATTCTCTAAAAGTTGTTATATCTAATTCTTTTTTTAATTTTTCCCATTCTTCTTTAGCCTTATTCATGTCAGTTATAACAAATTTATATAAACCATCATTACCATAGGAATAGTTTGGACCCTTATCATCTTGCTCTATCATATTAATCAAATCAACTATAGAAGGATAGCCAGACCAACCAGAAGGATGATTATGCCATGGAAACCAATTCCCAACTGGTTTTGAAGGATATTGCATGAATAAATCTTTTATATAATATACTTGTTTTGTGCTTGGATTATAATATCCAAAATATTCATTATTAGGAAATTTAAACTTATTAATGTCTTCAATTACTGTATTATCTGGATTAAAATGTAGGTCTTCAACTTCTGTATTGCCTTTTTTATGTTTAAAATAGTATATCTGTTTTAAATGCTTTTCAGCTTCTTCTTTGGTCTTATGGGATGAAAGTATTTTACCGGTATTATGTTCTTTTATTACCCAAGGAGCAGGTTCTCCTTTTGAATTCTTGTGATTTTTAATATATTGAACGTAAGAAAGCATTTTAATAGAAGACTCTATTTCTAGATTATCAGATTTCCAATTTGGCACCTGTTCTAAACGGGTATCTACATTATCTACCTTTTTGTCTTCTCTAATCTCTATAAAAACAGGTTGTCTGAGGATCGCTGTTTTTAACTCACCAATATAATTTAAATCTTTATCGTATGCCTCAGCTTCTCTAATAAAAACATCCATCGCCTCTACTTTTACAACAATCTCAGGTTTGACAAATAATTTGTTATCTTCTCTTCTAATCGAGGATTCCTGTCCATATTCAAGCCATATTTTTCTATCTGAACTCTTAAATCCAGTTCCTACTTTTCCAGCATATCTGAAATTTTCATCTTCATCCATAAAAGCTAAACCTAGGGATCCCATTTGATCAGGATGAGTTTTACTTATTTCTACAAATATAATAGCTAAATCAAAATCTAATTTAGTTTTAACTTTAACTATTTTATCAGGATAATATAACACAAAGCCTTCATACTCTTTAGTTAAAACATATTTATCCCAAGCCTCCATTATGTCTTCTTTAATTTCGGGCATCGGATGAATTAGATTAAAATTACTAAATAATTCTTTTACTTTAGAATAACTGTTTAAAACGGTGTCAAAAAATTTGTCATCTAAACTTATTATTTGTATGATCGATAACTTAATTCTATTTTCTTCTTCCTCGTTTGGAGTCCTTATTATACTTGAAGTTAAATTGAAAGGAAGCATTTTTCCTTGATTATCCACCCCATAAATCTCGCCTATTAATACTGCTTCTTTATAATCTTTTAAGGCAGACTTTAGCTCGTCGCATAGAGGAAGGTCTTTTCTAATTGTCCCTGTTTTTGATACTAATTCGATATCTCCATTATTATAATATATTCCTGTCAATTCTCCATCTATCTTTAAAGTGGTTAATAATGGCTTTTCAATTTCAGACAAAGAATCAACCCCATAAGATTCCATCTTATTTAATTTTTTCCATTCATTTAAAACAGGAATTAAAGGATGATTTTTATCTTTAAAAAGTTTCATAACTCTAAAATAGTTTTAGCTTTTTTAAAAGTATACCAAGATTCTGGAGTATATCTCTTTATATAATAATTAGGTACTTTGATAATCCCAGCATACATTAAACAAACTCCTACCAATTCAGAACAGATCATCCTTGTTCTTGAATTGAAAATTAAAAAGTTCCATGTTATACCAATCTTTCTTAACAGAAAGTATGGGGCCATACTGATAAGTTGAAGAAAATCATAATCTTCATATAAAAGTTGATATGCTTTTTCTTTAATCCTTTCAGCCTCTTCCATAGTTAAAGATTCTATTCTCCTTACACAAAATCCTTCTGTTTTATTGATTAAATGCTGTATGCTACTTTTTTCTACTCCTGCTGAGGTAGCTTCTATACACTCAGTTCCAGAAACGGCAATAGCAGTATGAGAATATTTCGATTTAGTAAAAAATCTTATTCCTCTAGAAACGAATCCTTTTCCGGAAAACAACAATATGTCTCCAGGATGTATTTCTCCTGGTTTAATTTTATAATCCATTTTTCCCTCCAATATATGATTTTAGTAGATTTTCGATAGATCGCACATCATCTTCTTTATTTATTTCTTCTTTAAAAGTTTTGTAATCGATAGTTTCATATTTTAATTTTCTATTTGGATACATCTGAATATACGCTTTGATCGCTTCATCTACTGAAGAAAATCCTATCGCATATTTTATTTCAGAGAATTCACCCTTTTTATTATAATGATAAAATTTAATTACTAAATCACTATTTTCATTGTCTCCAATTAATACATCTATTTCCATTAAATCTTCACTAATTGTATTTGGAATAAAACCATAGTCACAGGGCATCGTTACTTTTATATCTCCTATTACTTTTAAAGATCCTTTGGGCAATTCAATAAAATAAGTCATGTCTTTAAATGTTTTAAATACGGTTAATGCTTTTTCATCTCTTAAAAATTTTATTATTTCTCCATAAACGGATAAAATATTTTTAGATGAATCTAAAATACATACTTTATCTTTATATTCTTTAAATATAATGTCATATAATTCAGACATCTTTCTCTGAAAAAAATAAAAATTCACTAACTTATTTTCATGAAAAGAAAGATCTTGCCCTGATTCATAAAACTTGAGAACCTCACCTATGTCAAAAACGTCAGATACTGACAATTCTTTAGATCTTTTTAATACTCTAGATAAAGAAATTATAGGATTAATCTTAAAATAGAAAATATAATCAGGCTCAGGAACATGCTTATATATTTCATTTATCCATTCTGGATCTACTCCTCTAATACATCCTCTTACTAATGAGGTATAATAGTATCTATCTAATATTGCTATTCCTCCTCTTTGAACTACAGGAAGAATATCTTTTCTAAGTCTTTCATGTAAATCTGCCGCTTCCAGTAATACCCAAGTTTGAGGTTTTAAATCTTTTTTACTTTTTAAAAATTTAACAGCATCTGAAATTTTTTTAGAAGAATTCCATCTGGATATGACGACCTCTCTACCTATTTTTTTAAAAATGTTAGCAATTAATTCAGTTTGAGTGGATTTACCTGAACCATCTAGACCTTCAAATACTAGTATCAAACCTTTTAAGGGATTATCTAATATTTCTTTTTGAGCTGTTTTTATTATATTATTTAAAAAATGTTCTAATTCCATTTTATATAATCACTTCAATATCGATATAAAATCTTCTATAAGTAAGATCCTGACCTTTATCATATATCAATTTTAATATAAAAATTTGTTGGATTTGAGCAGTCCCCACTCCTTCATACCATAATCCCATCCAGCCATCTCCGCCTTCGAGATATGTCTCTCCAAAAGTACGAAGAGGTACATTTGTTGGAAGACCATATCCTTCTTTAGCCCAGACTTCAAAATGAACTTTATCTCCCATTTTTGCCTGAACGGGTCTTGGCCTAACTCTTCTTAGTTCTATATCCTTGCTATATACCTCGGCTATATCAATAGTTATAATCCCTTGATTTTGACCATCTGGAATTTCGAGCATAAAAGATTTAAAGATACTCTCACCTTCCACAGGACTAAAACCGATAGGTCTATTAGCAATAGGCTTATATTTACTTTCAAAGTCATTTAAATTTTGTTGCTCCTGTATCCAATCAAAATTATCTACCTTTGGATCCTGCTTATAGATGCAGGTATAATATTTTATAGGACCATCATATGCGAATAAACAGTATTGGGTTTCTTTTTCAGTATATTGGATTCGTGTTTTCTTTTTTGTGGTTATATCTATAAATTGAGGATAGTCTAAGGTTATTAAATCAAGCATATTATACCTCCACCCAATTAAGAGTGACGAAACAGGGTGTTCCATTAGCAGTAGCATTTCCTACTATAAATAAATTTTCACCAGGATTTAAACCATAATTTAAATTAAAATCTTCTTGCTTACTACTTTCACTAGAATTTAACGCCGTAACAAATATTAAATTCCCTGTGGTAGTTACTGTAGGAGCGGTATATAAAGTTGCTATTGAAGTTCCACCACTTAATGTGGAGGATGGAGTTACAGATGTCCCTGAAAGTCCTGTAGCCTTGAATTTAATATAAAAGAAAACACCATTAGCATTATCTTGATTTCTTGCTATACATATTCTTTTCATTAAAATCGTTTTTCCGCTACCTACGGGGTTTATTAATGCCATAACATTTGTGTCATTACCATTAATATTTATAGAATAGCCATAATAAAACATCTGCTTATTAAGAGCATAATATTGGTCTATTGTTGCACTTAAACTTGAGATACTTCTATTACCTGTTATAGGTATTAGAATTGAATTTACAGGATCTCCGTTAACATCAAAAAGACTTCTTACTCTTGTATCTAATTGAGTTTTAATATCTTCAATTTTACTTTGTAGCGTAGATATATCTTTGTTATCTAGCCCTTTTATCCCATTTAATAAATCAGTTAATTTTAAATTTAAGTTAGTTACTACTTGATTTGACAATATTTGTAAATTACCGTCTTCTTTAGCTGGATTTATAAAATTTCCATTTGAATCCATAACTAATGATTCTGGAGAAAAAGAAGGAGATTCTGGAATTACAATATTTCCATTAGAATCTTGTTCTATTATCGGCATGTTATACTCCTAGTATATATCCTTTTGTGATTGCAATTGTCGAGGCACCTAAATTTTTAGACTTTAATTCTATTCTAATAGAATAGAATACTCGATCTTCTACTAAAATAGCAGTAGATCCTCCGTTTAAATTTCCATTTTTTGTTATATAAAAATCGTAATTATTACCATCTACACTAGCTAATATATTATAGGTTAATGGATTCGCACCTGAATTGATAATAAAGATAGTTTTTGATTTATATCCATCTACTATTATATCTCCATTATTGGGTCTAGCGTTTTGAAATTCATCAGTGGTAGTATAACTTTCAGATTCAATTATCTCTTTAATAGTCTTTGTTTCTATTGTATTCGCAATATTTACGTTTTCAACTACTAGTGAATCGATCGATTTGATCATTACTTTATCTAAAGCAGGAGGAGTACCAACAGGTTGAATTGAAATTAAGCCTTCGTTTATTTTTCGTTTTAAATCTATAGATTCTAATATCTGTTTTTGAGTATAGAATTGTCCTAAATTCACACTTACATTTTTTGAAACTCTTAAATTTAAATCTTCGATGTAAATATAATCTTGATTTGAGATATTAGAAATTGTAACTGGGCCTTCAGGAACTAGTGTAGAATCTAATCCTTTTATTACACTCGGCCGTTCTGAGCGAGTAAAAATAGAATGAAGGAATTCTTTTATCATATTGCATTTTCATCGTGTGCAGCTTTGAGAATCATAACAAGATCATTAAATTCATCAATCGATGAATGCTTTTCTAATGTATCTATAGCTTCTTTATAATTATATTTATTTAATAACGCTTTTACTTTAACATTAAATTCTTTTACTAAATCAAAGTTTTTTCCATATAATATTACTTTTTCTTTCTCTACAGATTTTAAAATCTTTTCTATGACTTCCGAATCGAAGTGCGAAAACTTTAAATAAGATTTTAACGTATCTAAATCTAACTTTTCACTTTTTCCATTTAAAAAAACGATATTATATTTATTGTCTTCCTTGCTTATTATTAATGGAGTTTTAAATGATATAGCTTTTTCAGATGGTTTTGTTCCATCCATATCATATTCCATTTTAGCATTCCAAGGATTCTGAGAACCAAACTTCTGAGTTCTATCTTGTTTTACATTATCTGTTTTAAACTTATAATATTTTCGAGGTTCATCTTTAGATGGAGCAATCCCTTTACCTGTTCCTCTTGGGGGTAGGTCTTCTGTACTTTCTACATCGTCATTAGGGAATATTGTTTTATGTCTTTCTAGTCTTTCTTCATCTGTTAAAGGTTTACCTTTTCTTCCACTTCCAAAGGTAATAGTATTATCTTTTGGTTCTTCTACTTGTATATTTGGGTTATCATCTGCTATCACTTTTTCGATTTCTAATTGAATATTATTAAACATACCTTCATTTTTGTCTGCGATAACGAAGTAATTAGAATCTAGTCCTTGACTCTTTTCAATTAAAATGAGATTATTTATAACTTTATTTTCTACAAAAAACTTATCATAATAGAATCCATTCACTGCGATATTGTTATTAATACTATGAAACGTTTTATTTGGAAGATTTCTATTATCAGAAAAAGATCTAGGAAGAATAGGAGTAATTATAGAAGGATTGTATGTTTTTGCAATAAAATTATCAATTTTAAAATTAGGGATACTACCTTCTGAAATTAATTCTCCTAATTCACTTTTTTTATTTTCATTTACTAAATAATCTAAAAGGTCTTTAGATTCTTTCTCAGCTGTGTCTAAATCGTCGTTTTTAATATAATCATCTAATTTGGATAAGTCGTCTCTTATTATTTTATAAGTTTCTTTTGCTTTGTCTGACGAATCAAAAGTCTTAGAAAATATCTCTTTTAAAGTATCTTTCCATGATACAGAAACATCATACTTTCCGTTATCAATTGTATCTATAGTAAGGACAACAGGACGAATTCTCTGTTGTATTTGTTCACCGATCGAATAAGGATCTATGATATTAAATACTTTGCTGCTAAAAACTTTATCCGCTTTTTTGGAAAGACCGACTATGTCGTATATCCAATTAGACAGTGTCATGTGAATTACCTCTTTAACTTTAATGTTAAGAATAGACCATCTGAATCTTGAGACATCTTATTATGATCTTCGCCTACAACTTCATAGGGCATTCCATCGATATCTATGACTTCTCCTTTTTTAAGGAAAGGAACCCAAGTTTTATCTATATGTATTATCTCAGCATGAAAAGAACCGTTATTGGGTCCTGCACTCGCCTCTTTTTTAATATCTTCGGTTTCATCTATTTGCACATCAGCCAATGGAGTATATTGCTCTTCTATCTCTTTTTTCAACTGATCATCTTTTTCGGATTCTTCTGTTTTTATACTTTTAACCTCATTTTTTATAGAAGAAAGATCGGGTAATTCAGCTTTCCCTTCTTTATACACCAAATCGAAATTCATCTTTTTTGTTCCCTCTTTATCTGTAATAAAAAAGGAATATCTGATTGTTCCGCTTATGTTATCTTTTTCATCTAAAGTAACTTTAGGATCTACATAATTTACTTTTATTGCGTCATATCCTGCTTTTTTAAATAAATTTGTTAGAGTTTCCGTCATACTATTTATTTCTTTTTCTGCCAATCTTTTAGCCATTGCCTCTCTTTGAACCATATATTGATTAACAGTATTGGGGCCAAACACTTTAATGTTTGCAACAGTGACTCCACTTTCATCGTATAATACTTCTGCATTTTTTGGATTTATTCTATTATCCATGCTATTCTCCTTTTTTTTAATAACTCTAATTAAAAAAGTTAAATTATATTATATCGAATCTCTTTCAAGAAAAAAAGAGTAATAAGGATATTTTTTTATTTTATTCTTTAACTCTTCTTTTTTCTTTTCTTTATACAATTTAATATAATCTTTATCTTGATATTCTGCATCTCCCGAATATCCACGATCTATTCTTCTTTCTCCTAAAGTATCTCCTACGTTTGGCATAGCTAAATAATCAACAACACTATTGTGAGTTGATTGATAGTAAGGATTCCCAGGTTCCTCAACTGGGCTATTTGAAATTGGGGTTTCTGGTGAATTTGAAAAATCTCTAGAAATCCAAGGAATCTCAGATAGATTAGAATAAACTTGTCTCTCTGCTGGTAAAAGATCTGCATCATCTACATAAAAATAGTCATGAGGAAAAAGATCAGAATTTTCATTATGTACTTGATATAATAAATGCAAAAGTTTAGATTCCCGTTCTCCTTGTTTATGTTGTAAGAAATACAAACTTTTAGAAATCGCCTTTCGTTTACTTACAGTTAAATCAAAAGTAAGTTTTACCCAGTCTTTATCTTCAATTAAAATTGATCCATTATCATAATCATCTAAAAATACAATAGTTCCTTTTTTAATTTTATAGAGCCCTCGTTCTGTTTTAACTCTAGATTTCTTAGAGATAGGAATATAAATTATTCCTTTTTCATTCATCAAAACTGGATAGTCTTTTGTTTGCTCTTTTATCGTAACAGGAATAGTGCCTATTTGAATAACAGTATCTGAACTGATATAATGAATTGCATTCTTACTAGGTAAAAAAACATATATATCATCCAGATGGATAGGAGATATTGATAAAATTATATTATATTTATTTTGTACCTCTTGCAGATTGTTGACTTTTTCATCATTTAAAACTTTTATAGCCTCTTTTAGATCATCTCTTAGGTATTGCGTTAAATCTGTTTTGTCTATTGGCCATTCTTCTTTAAATTTCTTCCAGTATTCTTTAATTTCTTGTAAAATTGAATTTTCTTTTTCGTCAGATTTATTTTTTGATAGATAATCAGAATATTGATTTATTGCATCCTGTACAGGTACCTGATCACTGATTGTAGAAATATACGTTTTAATATAGTCTCTTATCAGTTCTTCGATATATAATTTTAATTGTTCAGAATCGTTTAATAGACCAGGATATTTAAGTGTTTTAACACCTTTTCTAATGTATTCTTTTATTTTGTCTTTATCCGTATTTCTCCAGTCTATATCCTGAGTGGCTTCATCTATCTTTTTATTTATATTTACATCTTCTGTTGTACTATTTATAGTGTTATCTGTGCTCACTGGAGGTTCTTCTTGAGATTTTTTATAAATAAAAGAATTTAAAATTGCATCAAATTCAAACACTCTTGAATATCCTGGAGATTGTTTAACGGGTTTGTCCATCTCTTCAAGTTCTTCAGGCACGTCACTTGTATCTCTTTCTGTTTCAATACTAGTAATAGGATACCCGAGATTTTCTTTTTCGTGTTTATGCGAAGCCATTTCAGAAAATAAGCAATTTTATATTAGATTGAATAAAAATCGAATTTCATATATAATAATAAAAACTAGGATTAGAAGGTATACAAAAAATGATTAAAATGCATTTGAAAGATTTAAAAAGAGAGATAGATGAAGCCAAGAAAATAAGAAAGTATTTATCTGAAAAAAACAAAAAACTTTTAAACGAACTAAAAATAAATGTTAGGAAAAGAAAAGCCTTGTCAGATAGAATACGTCATCTGTGTCAAGAATTCAGAAAATTAAAAGAAAGGGCCAAGGATGAAAATATATCTTTCGATTGATTTCGATTTCTGGGTTAGACCCTGGGATCCAATATGTCTAGCAGAAGCCGACAGATATTCAAAGTCAGTCGACGGGTGGATTCTCAGATATCTACATTATGATATAGAAAAGTGGAATATATCTGGGATTCCGACACCTTTCACACTATTTAACATGTTAAAAAAACGATTAGATTTTAACATTAAAGAAATATGTGTTAAAGAAAGTCATAAAGATGCATATCGTTTCTTTAAAGACAAGGATCCTGAGAATCTAATATTGCATCTAGATTCTCATTCAGATCAAGAAACCTCCTCAGGGTTATATTGCGGAAACTGGATTTCCTTTTTGAGGAATCCTGTATGGTGGATCCATCCTACTTGGGTAGACCCTAATGATTTTTATTATGATAAGAGAAGAACGAGAGTATCCACCTTTGAGAATCTTGATATAAAAGGAGTGATTACAGACATATTTATATGTAGATCCGGGGGTTGGGTTCCCCCACATTTGGATCCCTACTTTTTTAAATTTGTTAAGACGGTTGAACGATTTGGAAAAACTGTATATAATATGAGTAAAAGACAGTTAAATTTAAAAACAATAATTAAGGAGAGAAAATGGGTACGCAATTGTACATAATAGAGATTCCAGAATCTAAATTTTTAAGAGCGATATACGCCCCTTCACCTACAGCAGCAATATCTAAAATATTAAGAAAAGCGTTTAATTTAAATATTAAATCAATAAGAATAAAAGGGATAGAGTTCGACGACCCAAAAAAGGCAACTCGTTTTATAATTAAAAATAAAATGGTAAATGAAATAGTTAAGGAAAAAACATTATGAATATTTTAATAACTGGGGGTTCTGGATTTCTTGGAACCTCTTTAATTCCTCATCTAAAAGAATATGATATAATTAATTTCGATGTTCAACCTTCCTCTCTTGTCGAAACTAAAAATGGATTTTCAAATAAAAGAGTATTAAAAAAATATGTAGAGTGGGCTGATATAATAATACACATGGCTTCTAAAAATGGGGTAGGTGAATCTGAATTTAAGCCAGTCGATACCATTCAAAGAAACATTATATTAACTACTATGTTGTATGAAGAGTTATTACATTATAATAATAAAAATATAATATTGCCATCGTCTACCCAGGTGTATGGAGAAGGAAAGCACTTCTGCACTAATTGCAAAAATTTTGTAAAAAATCCTATCAGAGATTATGAAAAGTTTAATTCATTTGAATGTTTTTGTCCGAATTGTCATACACAACTAAAAGTGTTTAAGAACAATGAAAATGATCTAACAAATCCATTAAATATTTATTCAATTTCTAAGCTATACCAGGAGAATATTTTTTGGAAATTAAGATCAAAACATAAAGTAAAGATATTGAGATTTCCTATTGTATATGGAAAAGAACAACTAAAAAGTGGATCTTATTCTGGTTTAATAGGAACTCTTGTTAATAAAGCAAAAAAGAATGAAGATATTACATTGTGTGAGGACGGTGGGATAATTAAAAATCTAGTAAGTGTTGATGATGTTATAGATGGAATATTAAAATCACTCGGATCTGAATCCAATATATTTAATATCGGTTCATTTAAACACCTTTCATTATTAGAAATAGCAGATACCATAATAAAAATATTTAATTCTTCATCCAAAATTAATAAAGATAATACTCTTAATTATCTGGATTCTAGAAAAAATATGATTGATATTAACAAATCAATAAATGAAATTAAATATAGTCCAAAATGTGATTTCTCAGAAGAATTGAAAAAATTCTAGTTCTTAACCCCTATTTCTATTCGTTCTTCTAATCTAAATAAATAAATAATATCCCCAATTATCTTAATTTTATCTTCTAAATCTTTAGATGAAAATACTATTTTTTCATCTCCAAGAACAAAAATGGCAGTATTTGTTTCAAAATTAATGTATACCTCGGTCATGGAGTCTCCTTCGAAAATCTATCATGTTGAATTTTGAACCTGGACACGACTTCATTCTTGGCTTTTTAAGCAAATCATATACTTCTCTATGACCGATGACCTTATCTATACTTATATTAAATCTTTTAATTAATGATATAACTAAATCTAATAAGGCATTAATCTGTTCTTCCTTTGGTTCTTTGTTGTCGTAACTACCTATTAAACATATACCTATACCGTGATCATTAAACGTGGTGCATCCTGGCACACCGGCATGTGCTCCGGATTCACTCAGGGAACGACCTTCTAATACTTTCAATTTTCCATCAACATATTCTAATCCAAAGTGATACCCTATATCTTTCCACGGTTTCTGTAGGTCACCAGCCTTTCCTATTGAAACATAGTAGTCATATTGTTCTTTCGTTATTATGACCCCATTGAATCTATAACTAGTATGATAACGTTTTATTGCATCCCAATCTTTTGCTTTAGAATCTGGAGTTGCACTGTGGTGAATAACAATGTATTCCCATTTCTTGCTAGGAGTTAAAGTTATACTTGTATCAGAACCTGTTTCGACAACAGGTTTAACGGGTTGTGTTATTTCAGGTTTTAAATCTGAAATAACACAA